>OBLN01000141.1_pt1 | contig 26205 bp, 29 predicted proteins | sample 1519301 | NCBI WGS metagenome assembly OBLN01 (sample SAMEA2452533, study PRJEB22499) | sediment metagenome | reverse complement strand
CGTACACGGCGTATGCGGTGTGTGGGGTACTCTTGCAGCCGGTCTTTTCAACTATGACTTTGAAGCAGGCGCAATCAGCCCTGTTATACTGCCTCAGATAATCGGTATAGTTACCGCTTTCGTATGGGCATTCGGCGTATCATTCATCGTCTTTAAAATAATCAATATCTTCATAAAAGTGAGAGTTTCTGAAACTGAAGAGCTTGAAGGTCTTGATAAACACGAACACGGTGTGGACGCTTACCCTGAGTATGCAAAATCACTTATAAAATAGCAAATATCAATAGAATAGTCTGCCTAAGGCAGGCTACCTGACCGTTACATTGCCCTCTTTCCGCCACGGAGAGAGGGCTTTTTTTACTCTACGGGGAGTGTGATTGAAAAAACGGCGCCTTCGGATGAATTTTCAATATTAAGCTTGCCGTGCATCTTGTCTTCGATGATTGTTTTTGAAAGGTAGAGACCGATTCCTGTACCGCTGTCATTTTTTGTGGTGAAGTAGGGTTTGAAAAGCTTTTTCATTACATGGGGATTTATCCCGATACCGTTATCAGTTATGCTTATGCGGCATTTTCTTTCCTGCCTTATTACTTCGATATCTATTCGTCCCTGAGCTGTTTTGAAAGATGGGTCGTTCTCACGCCGCTGGAGAATGGCATCCTTTGCGTTTACCATAAGATTCAGAATAACCTGCTTAAATTCATTCCGGTAGCCTGTGGTTTCGGCACATTTTCCGTCTGTATTCATGGATACAAAAATGTTGCATGCCTTAAGCTGGGGGTTGATAATTGATATTATCTCTTCAATAGAACTGGTTATTTTAAATGACCGGGGTGTCTTCTGCGGAATGAAAAAACGTCTGAAATCGTCCACTGTGGCACTCATGAAAAGGATCTGTGAGTTGATGGCATCTATGTGGTTTTCTATAATGGAGGAATTAAGCTCTCCGTGGTCAAAGTCATCACCTATGGTTTGGGCAATTATGGCGAGCGTATTAAGCGGCTGTTTCCATTGATGTGCGATGACACCGAGCATTTCACCCATTGCAGCCATCTTCGACTGCTGTATCAGAAGTTTTTCCTGTTTTTTCTGTTTTTTCTTAAGCTTGCTGATTTCGGAAATGTTTTCAAAAAAAACAATGAATAAATCTTTTTCATCCGCACTCTTTAATTCTGCTGCATCAGCCTTGAACTTGAGCTTTCTCCCTGCTGTATCAATAAATTTGAGTTTTTTTGTGCCTGAATCAGGCTCTGTGAGCATTCGGTTGAGTTTTTCAAAGCTTTTGGGAGTGAGTAAAACTTTAATATTATCAAAGGAAAGACTGTTTTCTTCATGATTGAATATTTCCCTGAAACTGGGGCTCGAACGGAGAATGTTCCCCTCTTTATCCAGCATGCAGAAAGCAGGAGCTGATATGCGGAAATACTCATGAGCCGCCGCAGAGGCGATTTTTTCAGAGATATTTGCCGAATAGTCAGATTCATTTGTTTCTGTTTTGCTTTTCAATGAAGGGCTCCGTTAGCTATCGGATAGTTAGATACACGCTAACTTGTTATTTGTAAATACTATGTTTAAGTTAGTCAATATAAAGATAATTTGAAATTTAGCCAGTGTATAATTATTCTTTCTTTGAAAAGAATAAAATCTGACTTTTTTATATAATAAAACTTGACACGAATAGACTAAGATATATTTTGTATATTGTTAATACACTATACCTATGGAGGTGGAAAATGCTTAAAAGACGTGACGAAGTTTTCTTCTCTCCCTTCAGAAGCCTTTTGGATCTCAACAGGGAGATGAGCAGATTTCTGGACAGGTTCGGTGATGACGAATCCATGCCCGGCGGGTTCAAACCAGATGTTGATATCGTGGAGAAGAACGGGCAGCTGGTTGTAACGGCTGACCTGCCGGGAATGGAAGAAAAGGATATTGAAGTCACCATCAACGACGGCGTTCTCTCTGTAAAAGGTGAGAGAACCGAAGAAAAAGAGGAAACCGAAAAAGGCTTTCACAGACGTGAAAGGGTTTTCGGAAAATTTGTGAGACAGTTCGCACTTCCCAAAGGAGCGGATGCCGATAATGTCAGGGCGGTTTTTAAGAAAGGCGTCCTTGAAGTTAAAATTCCGCTGAAAGCTGTTGCGGAAGAAAAGAGAGTTCAGATCGAAGCTAAATAACAAAATCCCCCGGAAATCCGGGGGATTTTTATTTTAAGATTTAATTCCTATACATTTTTTTCAGCGGGCTTTTTCTTTGCCGCTGCTTTCTTTGGCGTTGCTGCCGGTTTTTCTTCCACTGTTTTTTCGTCCGCAGGTTTGGGCGGAGCAGGAAGCAGGGCTATTTCAGCCACTTCTTCAAACTTCTCAACAGGGATAATCTCAAGAGAGCTTTTTACATACTTAGGCATGCTCACAAGGTCTTTCTCATTCTTTTTGGGAATGAGTACCTTGGTTATCCCGTGTCTTTTTGCTGCAAGCAGTTTCTCTTTCAGTCCGCCGATTGGGAGAACTTTTCCCGTAATGGTTATTTCCCCTGTCATGGCAACTGACTTATGGATTGCTCTGCCTGTGAAAACAGAGAGAAGGGCAGTCCCCATTGTAATCCCTGCGGATGGTCCGTCCTTGGGGATAGCTCCGGCGGGAACGTGTACGTGTATATCATACTTGTTGAAGTCTTCGGGATCGACACCGTATCTTGAGGCGATTGTTCTCACATAGGTGTATGCTGCACGGGAGGATTCCTTCATCACATCACCAAGCTGCCCTGTAACAAGGAGATTTCCCTTACCCGGATACTTGGTGCATTCGATAAAGAGGACATCTCCGCCTACAGGGGTCCATGCAAGACCTGTGGCAGTACCTACTTCATTATCCTTAAGCTCTTCATCGTCCATGAACTTTACTGCTCCGAGGAACTTCTCTGCGAGAGAAGGGGTAATGCTGTAGGTTTTTGAATGCCCTTCCACAATCTTTCGCCCGACCTTACGGCAAACTGTTCCAATGTTGCGCTCAAGGTTTCTCAAGCCGGATTCACGGGTGTAGCTTTTGATAATGTGCATTATTGCAGTCTTGGAGAACTTTATTTGCTCCGGTGTGAGTCCGTTTTCCTTTATCTGTCTGGGTACAAGGTATTTTTCTGCTATTTTGAGTTTTTCCTCTTCCGTGTAACCGGGAATCTGTATTATCTCCATCCTGTCACGGAGAGCGTGAGGGATGGGGTCAAGGTAGTTCGCAGTGGTTATGAACAGAACCTTGGAAAGATCAAAGGGTACACCGAGGAAGTGATCCACAAAGTTAACATTCTGCACCGGGTCAAGCACTTCCAGAAGGGCTGATGCGGGATCGCCTCTGAAGTCGCTTCCGAGTTTGTCTATTTCATCAAGCATGATCAGAGGGTTGTTTGTTCCTGCTGTCTTCATGCTCTGGATAATCTTACCGGGGAGAGCGCCGATGTATGTTCTTCTGTGTCCTCTTATTTCCGCTTCATCTCTCATTCCGCCGAGACTCATGCGGACATATTCTCTGCCCATTGCGCTTGCTATTGATTTGCCCAGAGATGTTTTGCCGACTCCGGGAGGTCCCACAAAGCAGAGTATGGGGCTTTTCATATCTTTTTTCAGCTTACGCAGTGCGAGGAAGTCGAGAATGCGCTCTTTGACTTCTTCCAGCCCGAAATGGTCGTCATTCAGGATCTTTTTGGCGGTTATAAGATCCAGCTTTTCTTTGCTGGCTTTACTCCATGGAAGTTCAACCAGCCAGTCAAGGAATGTTCTTGCCACTGTGGATTCCGCAGAATCAGGATGCATGCGTGCGAGTCGTTTAAGCTGTTTATCGGCTTCTTCTGCTATCGCCTTTGGCATCTTGGCTTTTTTGATCTTCTTTTCGTATTCTTCTATCTCGATCTGGAAGTCGTCTTCCTCGCCGAGTTCTTTTTTAATTGCCTTAAGCTGTTCCCTAAGGAAGTATTCCTTCTGGCTTTTATCTATTTCTCCCCGTGCCTCGTTCATGATTTTCTGCTGAACTTCGAGAATCGAGATCTCACGGGTAAGGAACTCGCTCACTTTTTTAAGGCGCTCAACTGTATCATCCTCTTCCAGAACTTCCTGAGCCTCTTCCATTTTGAGACCAAGGTTGGAGACTATGATATCCGCAAGCTTGCCTGAGTCTTCAATGGTCTCTATCACTGCAAGCAGATCAGGGAGCATTGGTTTACCGAGGCTGACAGCGTTGTGAAGCTGTTCTTTAACATGCCTGATCAAAGCTTCAGAGGCGAGGTTGCTTTCTGATGCTTCTTCACTGAAAGGTGTTATTTTCACCTTCGCAAAGGGCTTCATCTGTACGTATTCTTCAATAGTTGCTCTTTTAACACCCTGAACCAGTATCTTGATTCTTTCATCGGGCAGTTTCAGCATACGCAGAATAACAGCAACGGTGCCTACGGTGTTTATATCGCTTTCTTCGGGTTCCTCCTGCGAGGCGTCCTTCTGGCAGGCGAGAAAAATAAGCCTGTCCGCGCTGAGTGCGTCATTAACTGCGGCTATGCTGCTTTCTCTGCCTACAAACAAAGGCAGAACCATATATGGGAAAACAACTATGTCCCTTACAGGCAGCAAGGGCAATTGTTCCGGTATTTTTACATCCGATTCAAACTGTTCCACTTCACCCTCTCCTGTATCTTAGTTTTCTTCTTTTTTCAGGGTAACTGTAAGAACCCCGTTCTTAAGCAGTGCCTGGGTATTGTCTTTATCAACGGCGCAAGGAAGCTGCATTATTCTTTTAAATGGTGCAAACTCTCTTTCCGCACGTATGAAAAAAATCTGCTTGTCGGTGCAGTATCTTTTTCTTATTCCTTCTATTATAAGAAGATTTTCGTAAAGGTACACTGTAAAATCATTCACAGTCAACCCGGGCAGTTCCGCAGTGATGATTATTTCATCTCCTCTGATCATAACATCCAGAGCCGGAGTGCCTGTTTCCGTTATGGGGCTTTTGCTGCGCTCCATAAGTTTAAGAAGCTCCTCCACTTCCTTCTTCATAAGTCCGTGAATGAAGCGTATTTTTGAGATAGAGTCGCCTTCATTACTCATATGATCACCTTGTTCTGCAAAGAACCGACATTAAGTCCATCATGGCGTCTTTGGTGTCGTCCCGTGAGAGGGCAAAATGCACGGTAGCCTCAATCAGCCCGTGTTTGTTTCCGCAGTCGAACCTCTGCCCCTCGAAACGGTAGCCGTAAACGCCGCTTTTTTCAGCAACGGCATGTATCGCGTCCGTAAGCTGAATTTCGTTTCCTGTGCCTGCGGATGTGTTTTCAAGTTCGTCCATTATTTCAGGTGTAAGTATATATCTGCCTATAATAGCAAGATCGCTCGGCGGATTGTTTTTAGGTTTTTCCACCATGTAGCCCAGCTTATACAGTCTTTCATCTATCTGCTTTTCAACTTTTACTATGCCGTATTTATGGGCGTCCGCAAGGGGAACATGCATTATGGAGATTACAGGAGACTTAACCTTGTCAAATTCTTTTGTCATTTCGCCTATGACTGAAGACTTTGAAAGAATTATATCATCCGGCAGGATCACCGCAAAAGGATCACGCCCGACTATGTCTTTGGCGCAGAGTACCGCATGCCCCAGTCCTCTGGGTTCTTTCTGGCGGACATATACCACATCGCACATGTCAGAAATTTTGCGGACCTCTTTCAGCAGATCTTCCTTGCCGGCTTCCGCCAGCGCCGCTTCAAGGTTGGGATCACGGTCAAAATGATCTTCCATTGATTTCTTTGTGCGCCCGGTTACGAATATTATGCGTTCTATTCCGCCTTTTAATGCCTCTTCTACACCGTACTGAATGAGAGGCTTGTCAATAAGCGTCACCATTTCTTTCGGTATGGCTTTAGTGGCCGGCAGAAGTCTTGTTCCGAAACCTGCAACGGGGAAAACCGCACTCCTAACTTTCATCGCATCATCCTTGATTTATTTGTGGAAAATAACTCCGGCATAGCCGACAACTCTGTCATAGTCACCGCTGACGTATCCGCTGTGAGTATGCTCCACAAGTTCAGTCTTTGTGCATCCTTTAAGCTTGCAGTATGTTATAGCTGCCGCTGCGGGAACAGCCCCGCACATTGAAATATTCATCCCGGACACTGTTCTTGCAAGCTCTTTTTCATCAAGAGCAAGAACAGCTTGGAGAGCAGCATTGTCCTTACGGTCCGTAACGGACGCATTCTCAAAATGATTCATATCTGAGCTTATCACAACAAGGGTATTATCATCACAAACCTGAGCCAGAAGTTCGCCCATAGCTCTGCATGTTTCACTGCTCAGACCCATGACAGTCACGGGAGTAATCCTGATATCCGGGTTAAAGTGCTTTAATATCGGAACAATAACTTCCAGAGAATGTTCATTGATATGAGCCATGGCGTCCTCTGAGCAGATGTGCGAGGATGTCAGCTTTTTTATCATATCCCCGTCCGTTTTGACATCGCCGAAGGGGGTTTCCCATCTTCCTTCCGGATAAACGGAAACACGGGCTCCGAGTCCCGTGTGATTGGGACCCATCAATATTACTCTGTCCGGAATTCTGACTCTGGAAGCTGTTTTTACAGCGGTGCTGCCGGAGTATATCCAGCCTGCGTGGGGCAGCATAACTGCCAGTGCTTCACAGGGCGGAGTGCCCGCAGTGTTTTCTGAAATAAATTTTTCCGCTTCTTCAGCGGAGGACGGGTAAAATAGACCTCTTACCGCAGCTTTTCTGAACATAACAGCCTGCCTGCTTTTTCATACCATAAGTCAGGCAGCTTGAGTGAAAGGCTGAAATAGCTGAAATCATTCAGCAGAATGATGCGTTTATCTATGACCTTATACGCCCACGGCTGCCTGTTTCTTGATATTACCAGTTCTTTAACCTTCTTAAAAGAAAACTGTTTGAGCATGGGGAAAGATTCCGCCAGAGTGTTGATATGTTCGGTGGTTTTGCTGCCGACGGTTATGAGCCTGTTTCCGTGGGCACAGACCTCAAGCCTGCTGTTTTTAGTAAAAACCACGAAAAAGTCGTTCCCGAAGGCATCCTTAATGCTGAAATCGGTATCGTACATCTGCATTTTTTCACTGCCGTTAAGTGATTCCATGTAGCCTGTGACAATAAAAGAATTCGGATACTCACTAAGGAGGGTCTGGTGAGCAACAGGTTCGCCCTGTGTGCTTTTTATATCGTGGGAATAAACGCCCAGACTGTTCATCAGGCACAAGTCGGTTATATTTCCGTTTTCAAAACCTTCGCCCAGTTCAGTGAGTGCTTTTTTTATCTTTCCGCCGTACATGAAGTTGAAAATATTTTTTTTCATTTTCATGCAGCAGTCCGCAGGAATCTCTTTCGGATTAGATGTTTTTCTTGCGGTAGAGTATGTGTTTTCATGGAAAATATGAAGATTTGCAGAGGTAATAGGCGGAAACTGATTGTTTGAAACAATACGCACACCTCTGCCGGAGAACTTTACATAATCAGCTACTTTCAGCAGGTTGGGGGTGGGGTTGAGGAATATGAAGTCAGCCATTTTCAGCTTATCGTCCTGTAGAAAGCGTCACGCTTAACAGGCTCAAGCCCCGCTGCGAGTATCATATTTTTCAGTTCGTCCTCCGTAAGCCCCTGGCTGCTTTTGGCTCCTGCCGCATGGGTTATGTTCTCTTTAATAATTGTGCCGTCGAGATCATCGGCCCCGAACCGCAGGGCAATCTGTGCCGTTTTCTCACCCAGCATTACCCAGTATGCCTTTATGTGGGGCACGTTGTCCAGCACAAGGCGGCTCACTGCCACTGTCATGAGATCATCCATTCCGGTTGCCGGCTTTATGTGGCTCAGGAAAGTGTTTTCCGGGTGGAAAGAGAGAGGGATAAAAGCCAGAAAGCCTTTGGTTTTTTCCTGAAGCTCCCTGATTTTTTCAAGGTGGCGCATCTTATCTTCACCAGTTTCGATATGCCCGTAAAGCATTGTGGCGTTGGTGAGAATCCCTTCTTTGTGAGCTGTTTCATGTACTTCAAGCCATCTTTCGGCCGGTATTTTTTCTGGGCAGATCTCTTTGCGGACTCTGGGCTCAAAAATTTCCGCTCCGCCGCCCGGCATCATCTCAAGTCCGGCGTTTTTAAAGCGCTTCAGAACATCAGCAACGGGCAGACCTGCGATTGAAGAGAAGTAATCTATCTCAACTGCGCTGAACGCCTTGATGGTTTTTTCAGGGAAAGCGGATTTCAGCCCTTTTATCATATCGATATAATAGCTGAATTTTTTAGACGGATGAAGCCCGCCCACAATATGCAGCTCACTGGCGTTTGCGGCTTTTGATGAAACATAGTTTATTATATCGTCTACATCCATGAACACGGCAGATTCATCACCTTCGTCTTTGGCGAAGGCGCAGAAACGGCATTTGCTCACGCATATGTCAGTATAGTTTATATGGAGGTTATTAACGTAAAAGACCTTTTTGTCCCACATAGTGCGGCGCAGCGCATCGGCCTTCTCGCCCGTAACCAGAAAATCTTCTTTGAAAAGATCGTACATACGGCTTAGATTTCCTTATCAGCAGATTATCTTACGGAAGAAAAAAATACAGTCTGAAAATTAACACACCTTGCCTTTTCGGGCAACCCTATTTATCCGACCTGTATTTAATTCCTTTCTCATACATTTCCTTCCAGACCCTTAACCCGTCTACTTCCACAAGATCCTTTTCTTCTGAAATACGTTCATTAATAAGTGAGAGCGCCTTCTCAAACTGGTCATTTTCGGCATATGCAGCAGCAAGCCGCACTGCGTTTTCATTGTCAGGATTGAGGGTATAGGCTTTGCGTCCGTAAACTACCGCTTTTGCTCCGTCTCTGTAGTATGGATCAGGGTTAACGGCAAGAATCCACGCCGCCTGAGAAAACGCCTTTTCCATGTTATGATCAAGCACCATGGCAGTTTCCAGATCTTTTATTCCGTCACCTGTCTTTGACACAGCAAAGAGTATCTGCGCACGGAGGTAGTAGCTTTCTGCGTTTTTGGGATTTATCTGTATAGCCTGAGTGACATCCACAACAGCCTGCTCCGGACTTCCGGTTTTAAGGTACGCCTTTGCCCTGCCGAGGTAGGCATCCCTGTTGTTTTTGTCTGCATCTATTGCTTTGTTAAGGTAGAAAAACGCCTGCTTGCTGTCACCGGTTTCCATATACGCAAGCCCGATTAGTGTTCCCGCATGGGCAAAGCTTTTTGGTTTTTCAGTGAGCGCCTCATCCAGTTCCATGATTGCATCCTGATATTTGCCCCGGATAAAGAGAATTTCGCCTCTTTTGTAATGCAGGTAAGCGGTGTTCCTGTTTCTGCTGAGGGCACGGGAATATTCATAAAATGCTTTATCATATTCCTTCATACCAAAATAAGTATCGCCGAGGAGTGTTCTGTTCTCTCCTGAATCGTGTTTTTCAACTGCTTTTTCAAAATATTCTGCCGCTAAGGTCAGGTTCCCTGACTCAAGGGCGTTTTGTCCGTTTTTTTGTAATTCCACCGCCGCTTTCGGCGCACATGCCGCCACAGCGAAGGCAAGGATTAATACTGCCGGTTTCATAATATCTCCATGTTCAGCTTCATTAGTAATATTACCCCGCGTTCACAAAAATGAGAAGTTTTTTAAAATAACTAAAACAATATTTTTTTGTAATCATTACACGCTATAACAAGAATTGTTTGTTATTTGTTTATATTCCCTCATCGGCTAAGGAGGAATGAAATGATTCTTGAGATGGCTAAAACAGGCAGATACGGCGAGGTGGCGCTCACTGAGGCGGATCTGGAGCAAATGGAAAAAAGTTTCGGTGGGAAAGTGCCGGTAACTGTGGGGCACGAAATATCCGGAAATATGCCTGCAGCCGGCTGGGTAAAGAATGTCTGGGCTGAAAACGGCGTGCTGATGGGTGAGGCGGAGCTGGGCGAGTGGCTTAAAAATGCTTACGAAAAAGGTGATTTCCGCAGTTGGTCAATCGGGGCGAAAAGGGACGCAGACGGAGGGCTGTACCTTCATCACCTCGCTTTTCTCGGTGCTATGCCCCCGAAAATAAAGGGGCTTGAAGTGATAGAGATGGGCGACTGCGGCGATGTTATCACATTCAAAGGCACTGCACCGGCTTATTTCAGCGAGCTTGAGACACTCCGGAGGGAGAAGAGGGAAAAAAGGATGAATGAGCTTAAGGAAGCCTGCGAGGGAAGAATACCTGCATCCAAACTTGAGCTTGTGATGGAGTTTGCGGAAAACCTCGAAGGTACATTCAATTTCGCTGATGGACATGAGGCGGATGCGCTGGGGATTCTGAAGGATGTTTTTTCATCACTGCCTCATCCGGTGAAGGCGGGGAAAATGAATCTGCCCGAAGTGCTTGGTGTGCCTGAAACAAAGGGAATATTCGGAAAAATTTAAGGGGGAATGAGAAAATGGCAAAGTTTGACGGAGTAATCGACAGGCGTGAAATCGGATCAGAAGGGGTGATAGACGGACGCCACCCTGCTGTGGTGAAGGTTATGCCTTTTAAGCAGGACAACGGGAAAATTGCCGCAGGTGAGATAATCGCTCTCGGTGCGGACGGCAAGGCGGACTTTTACGACAGTGCAGATGCAGGAACTCTGGCAGTGCCGGTGGGTGTGACAATTTTTCCTGTGGATACCGGAAAAGACAGCCTCGGTAGTGTGCTTGTTCACGGAACAGTTATAAGAAGCGCTCTCAAGAATGAAGGGATCAAGGCGGATGCCGCTGCTGTGAAAGCGCTTGAGACAAATACTAATATATGGACGTTTTAAGGAGGTCTGAAACATGCTTCAGTTTGACATAAACAGCTTTTTTTCAAGAGATTCACTGATCAGAACATTAACAGATATGCCGGAGCTTGCATCTCCAGTGCTTGACTCCGTTTACAGAACGGAGAAAAGAAGAAACCATCCTCTGCCCACTGTGGCTGTGAGCGATCTTCAGCAGCCGATTACAAATATAGCGGTGAGCAGAAGAGGTTCGGCCCCAACGCCTCTTTATGGCGACAGCGGGCAGATAACTCACATTGAACCCCAGCCGTTCAGACCTTCCGAAAGACTTAACGGCGTTGAGGTGAATAACTTCAAGCTCCTCGACAGAACAGGAGTTCAGCTTCTCATAAACAATAAAATAGACAGACTCCGCAGAGTTGTGCGTGCTTCCACAGAGGCTCTTGCCGCACAGAGCCTTACAGGAAAAATCAGCTACCCCATGATGATGGACGGCGGCTACGGGGTTTATGAGGTGGATTTCGGTTCCACTCTCAGCTATTCGCCTTCTGTTCTCTGGGATGATTCTCAGGTTGCCATAGATGACATACTTGAGACTCTCATAGAAATGGAAGCGGATATTCAGGAAACCAGCAGATACGGTGACGGAGTAAGGTTCTGGGCAGGCAAGAAAGCATTCATGGCGCTCTCCAGACTTGTTCAGGCATTTGAAGGCAGAAGTGTTATCGCCTCAATGGATGAAAAATCAATACTTATCGGCGGCTATAAAATCGAGCTGATGAACTCTGCATATATAGACCCTGCAACGGGAAGCCCCATAAAGGTTGTTGATGATACAAAGCTCCTCGCAGTGGCTATGGATGCTCCGTTTGAGCTGATATATGCAGTGCTGGACGATCTGGACAGCAATCTCGTGTCGATGCCTTTCTTCGTCAAACCTGTTGAGGATAAGCGTACATCATCCATCGAACTTGTGGCGGAGAGCAAGCCTCTCCCCGTGCCATACACCAGAGCTGTGAACTGGGCTACCGTTACGGGCTGATGTCATGGAAATAACAGTTGATGAACTCAGACAGCATATTCAGCCGGAAGACTATGACGCACTGACAGGCGGTGACGACAGCATAGCAGAAACCTTTGTGGAAAACGGCAGAGACAGAGTGAAGGCAGTGCTTGAAAACTACGGGGTTGAGTTTGATGAATCCGATTCAGTGATTCGTCTTGCAGTTATCAAGGCGGCGCTGGGGGAGCTTTATTCTTATTCCGCCGACTGGGTTACTGCCGAGCATTACCGTGATGAGGCGTCCTCGGTTTTGAAGCCGCTGGCTCCTGCGGTATATCCGGAATCAGTATCTTCTTCAGGGGCAGACAACTGGAAAGGCTTTAACTGATAAATATTAAAGGAAGGTTGAGGAACTATGGTTTATGAAACGGCACTCATAATAGCCGGACTGTTAGAGACTTCGGGTCAATTCAGGCAGGTGTTTGTACATGGCGGAACGCCTGAAAAGGCGGCGGGGGAGATCCTTAAGGAACCGGGGGCCGCAGTGATTTACACGGGGGAGGAGGGCGGTCCGGCAGGCAGTGCTTTCAGACGTGAACTGACTTTCACCATAGTTCTGAAAACCGTTACGCTGGGAAGAGGGGAACGTGCCCTTAAGGCTTCGGGTGATGCTCTGGATGGAGTGTTTGAAGCGCTTAAGGGGCTTCCCCTCTCCTTCTGGCGTGTTGCGGATTTTTCATCCGGCAGGCGTGAAAGCCTGTTCAGGATAGATTTCAGCTTCAGGCTGAAGGGATAGGGATATGGCTATTACTCTGAAAAATACCAACTTCGCTGTGAGTACCTTAGCATATGATCTGGACCAGAGGTGGCAGCCTTCGCATCTCATCGTGACTGACTATACGAACTTTGAATTGCAGGGGAAATTCCGTGCGGTGATCTGGAACGGGTCGGTGCAGTCACCGCTTGACGATCCTGACAGAGAGATTGTGGAGCTTGAGCCCTTTGGTTATGACGGGTTTGAAGGAAACTATAACTGCTACGGCGGTATGGAAGGAACAGAGGCGAGGGACTGGGCAGCCGGCAGCAAGATCGCCCATGTGATAACGGCTGGCAAGCTGGACGAGCTTGAGGCGGAAATTAATCTCAAGGCTGATTCTGCATCTGCTGAGAAGAAGGGAAACGTGGTTAAAAGAAGCTCTAACTACTCTATGACCGGGGCGGAGAGAGCTGTATTGGTTAACGCCGGTGTGTCTAATGTGAAAATTACTCTTCCTGCGCCTGCATCCTTTACCGGAAGGGTGTTTGTGGTCAAACGCATTGACGGCGGCAGTGCAGAGGTGCGTATTTCGCCCAAAGCCGGAGAGCTTATAGACACCCAGAGTGCGGATATCCTTCTTCCGTCACAGTGGGAGAAGGTTCAGCTCATTTCAGACGGAACAGACTGGCATACGGTGTGAGGGGAAGATGATTACTCTTAACGGAATAACTCTGGATGGAATGATATGGATAAATGAATTTTCCGCAGATTCTCCGGCAGTTGCCGCAGTGCCTTGCGCAGACGGAACTTCGGTGCTGTTCAGCCAGAAAACTGATGTATTTGACATTGATCTGGAATCACCGGAGGACGCAGGCTGGCTGAGTCTTGACGAGGCTCTGAGACTCCGTGAGGCGGCTTCAAACACTGAAGGGGTGTACGTATTCTCATACAGGGACAAGGAGTACAGGGTGCGCTTCCGTCATGAAGACCCGCCTGCGCTCAAACTCACTCCGGTGAGTCCGTCCAGCGGATACGGACAGGCAGGCAGCTTTTACGGAAGAATAAGACTGAAAACAGTTTAAGGGGATAAACATGCAGAGTGAAGACATTAAATTCTACCGCTCAAAAATTGTCACCGATACGGCGGAAAACGGCGGTCATATTGATATATCAAGGGAAATAGTGAGCGGGGTTAAGTTTAATCTGTTTCCCAGAGTTACTTCATTTGAAAGAACAAACGGCAAAACCCGTTTCCGTAAGGCGTATATGGCTAACAGAGCGGCGGTGGCAGAGCCTGCTTTTGATGCCTCTGTGGCGCTCACTGTACCAAGCACGGGGGGAGACCGTTTCTACATTAAGGCAGCCTCAAGCCATGGGGAAACGGAAGATAACCTTTCCACGGATGGATGGACAGGCGGCGGGAGGCTCTATGCTGATATCACGGCGGGGGATACATCGGTTCAGGTGCTTTTTGAAAATGATGACTATGCGGTTCCCGCAGGCGCTCTTTTAATGATCAAAGCGGACTCCGGCGCTATGTTTACAGCAAGAACCGCAGGAGAGCCTCAGTGGACGGGAAATGTTGCGCTGATAGGACTCGCCTCGCAGTCTCCGGATAATTTTGCAGCATCAGAGACATATGCAGGAGTATGTGTTGAACTGGGAAACCTTGAGGCAAAGGCAGATAATGTCACCATTACCTCTTCTGCGGGAACTTTTGTTACTGACGGCGGAATAATTGCCCTTAACGGAAGCACACCGGAAGATGACTGGACGCTGACATTTATTTCATCATCAGCATTTACAGTTGCCGGAGCGCAGACAGGGACACTGCCTTCCGGCACTGTATCCGCAGACTACAACCCCATGAACACTGCGGCAGGCGGCTATTATTTCAGCATAGGCAGCATAAACTGGGGAGGAACATGGCAGACCGGAGACAGACTGAGCTTCAGCACCGTGTCCTCTGCGAAAGGTTTCTGGCTGAAAGAGGTTGTACCTGCGGGAACAGAAAGAGAGGCGGACAATTTTATCCGTCTTGACTGGATAACGGATTAAACCATGTACAGGGTAGCGGGAGCATTCGCTCCGGGAACGGACGGTTTTGCACCCGAAGGGGAAGGTTTTGCTCTGCACGGCTGGGTTACTCTGCATAATCTGATGGGCTGCGGAGCAGAGATTATTGCCCCCGCTGTTTTACAGACAGAGGGCAGCAACAGGGTGCATTGTTCTGCCGGGTTTGAAGATTACCACTTAATATCAGCTCAGTACGGCACGAATCTGAAAGGGCAGTTCATCTTTTACGGCGCAATTACTGACATTGCAGAAGGAAAGCTGAATATCCCTTTTGCTGTTTCTGCTGATTCTTCTCTGAAAGCAGGTTTCAGCATATCAGGCGGCTCTTCGGGGGCTGTTTGCTCCCTTAATGCCCTAAGCGAGGCAAAAAGAGAAGGCGGCCTGAATATCAGAGGAGAAATAGCCTTAAATCCTCTTTGCGGCTCATTGTTACTTAAATCAGCAGTTGGGGAAAATAAGCCTTTGACGGAGTGTTCGTTCAGGTTTCTCCTTAACGGCAGGGATCTTACGGATAAAATCGCAGGTGCTGATATCAGTTTTTACGGTAAAGACACTTTTGCTTCATTTTCCGCCGTTATCGCCGCTCCCACCGTAAAAGGGGACAGAGCTGAATTTACTGTTGAAGGCATTTCTTATCTTTTTGTGATCGAAAAAACAAAAAGAGACGGAAAAACCACAGAAATCAGCGGACGGACAGCGCAGATACTCAATGAACCGCCGTACAGCGGATATAAGGAAGTTTTTGAAACTAACTCCTCCGCTGCTGCTTTGGCAGGGGATGCACTTTGGAATCTGCCTGATTTCAATGTGCATCTGGTGCGTGGAAATTATTCTGAAACTGAGCTTTTGAGTGAGCTTGCAGAGGAGTGCGGCGGCGAAGTCAGGGTGTGTGCCGATGGTTTTGTGCGTGCAGTGAACATCTACTCGCCGGAGAGCTGCGTTGTTTTAAAGAATTATTTTGAAGCGGAACGTATTTCAGAGCCGGCAGAGGCAAACGGAGTTTGTGTTGTTTGGGGTTCTTCGGCAGAGCCTGTTATTGAGCATGAGAAAAAAGCAGGTGCGGGAAGCTTTGCAGACGCTTTTGTTTATTCCGATTCAGAGATCAAGGTCAGCTCTGACGCTGATTTAGTGAGAGATCTGGGCAGAAGTGTTGCGGAGATAGAAGAAAAAGTTCTGTTCAGGGACGGTGAGGGCAGAACCTCATATCCGGTTTTCAGGCTGAAAAGCGGAGCAGATGCGGCAAAAGGCGGAAATGTTTATAAACGCACAAAAGACAGTCTCTCAGAAGCAGTGAGATACGAAACACTTAAGCATAGTTTCCAGCTTTACTGTGAAGCAGAGAAGGATGCTGTTTTAACCGCCTGCACAGTGAAGAACCTACACCGTGCAGGTTCGGGCGGTTTATTGAAAGAACTTGAACAGAAATATACCGCTGATGCGTGGGTGGCAGCACTCAGGGCTGAAAACACATACCGCAGTCTCGGCGGGGGCACTTATCTGGAGATCACTCATCTTTTTGATCCGGTGATTGCTTCGGGTGGTGCGTTATTTCTCCGCACTCCGGCAGGGGACGGCTGCTGTGTATCGTCTTCTGTAAATATAAGTGTTTACCCGCTGAAAATCATACAGAAGACCAGACTTCATATCAGGGAGAAATTAAATGGCTGAAGTTACTGTGAGTTTTGTCACCCCCTCGGCAGGGAGTGAAAAGGCAGTTATAGAACTGGATGAGGAGATGAATCTTGATTTATCCGGCAGTGCAAAAAAGGTTTTCCGTTATGGTGAAACAGCCTATTTCAGGGTTTATTCACCCGTTCCGGCATCCGTCAGAGCGGTATCTTCTGACGGAACTGTAACAGAGCAGGGGATCGGAACAGCGACAATTAAAGGGGAATATATTCCGTTTACTGACTCTGCCGAAGGAAACACTAAATATCCCGCAAGAGAGATTGTTTCTTCTCAGTGGCTGGGCAAGTCGCTGGGAGAAATGAAAAAAAACAGTGCATACTCCGTTTCATGCGGTGTTCAGCCGGATGCGGCAGGAGAAAGCGGAGTAGGTCTGCTGGAGCTTTCCTATACTGCGGGCTTCAAACGCTTCGGCATAACTCTGCCTAAAAAGAATAAGGCTGAGTATCCGGTGCTGATTTACGTATTTCAGGAGTGATTTATGGCGTCTTTTGAAATCAGTTTCGTCAAGGTCAGGGATGAAGGAACGCTTATGCTCACTGAAGACTACGAAAGGGGCGGAAACAAAAGCACCCACACCGCAGGCGAAAAGGCATATGTGAGAATATATCCCTCCGGTTCGGGAGCTGCGGTCACAGCTTCCGGAGGCACATGGAAATATTCGGCAAAAGGGTTGAAGGAAAGCATCACAGAACACATAGCTTTTGCGGATGAGTCTTCAGGGAAACTGAAATATCCGGTGGCTGAGGTTATAAGCGTTTCCCCGGCTGTCGGCGGAACTGTTCCCTATGTCGGCGGGCGCTATGTAAGGTTCAGGGAAAGCAGGCTTGGCAGCGTATCTGTTACATATGAAACATCCTATGACGTGATCGAGGTCACGGGGCTGTCAACAGGACACGTAATCATAAAGGCTGACGGACCGGCGGGAACCGCCTACTGCAAAGTGGACTACACAGGCGATGAAACGGATCTTTCGGAAAGGATGGTAATCATTACCACGAGAGACGCTGCGTCAAGGGAGGCCGTTCCCTATGCGCAGGTGTTTATGAACGGCACTTTCAGAGGCGTTACCAACAGCAGCGGGATGCTGAATCTGGGCAGGCTGAAAAAAGGCATGTACAGCCTTCTGGTGCGTAAAGAAGGCTACCTTGATACCGACATGGATAATCTCAGAAACGATAGTTTCAGGATAGAATGATGGAGCTTAATGTTTATTTGAGTGCGGATAACTGGCAGCCTGCGGGGCTATGCACAGTAAGAGGGCGCAGCAAGGGTGCTGAGTTTTCAGAAGAGGAAGGAATACTGAGTGCCGTGTTCCGCTCTCTGGATGTTTATCTTGATGCGGACGGCAGCGCTCATGCTGATTCCATGACGGTTCTTCTTTCAGACGGAACAGAGAGCGAAGAATTTCTCCTTCATAATCCTCCATGTTCCAAATCTCCGGTTCGTAAAGGCTCTTTGACCTATTCCGCAGAGGATGGGGAGGTTGTTTTCAGCTTTCCCAGACTTGGTTTCAGCGGAATGGAGAAATATGTAGTACGTCTCGGTGAAAGCTCTGTCAGTTATCTTGTTCCCGCAAAAACAGGCGAGATCTCACGGACAGTTCCGGAATACACAGGGTCAAGCCCTGAAACCTTTGTATTGAGGTTTAGTGATACCGGAGTCGTTCCGGGTGAAACTGTTTCTGTCGGTTTTATGGTACAGGGCGGAAGAGAGTTTATGTACAGATCGTCGGTTTTTGAAACATCTGTCTGGACATCGGCAGTTATCAAAGGCTGCGGATTGTATAAAGACGGTGTTTTTTATGAAGGCGGTGCAGGAGCGGAGTTTGAGGCAGCAAGATTCGCCCATGAGGATTTCCGCTGGGCTGTGGAGTTCAGAGGCGAACCATATGCGGTTAAGCCTTCGGATTTTACTGTTTTCTCCATAGGTGAAAGGGCTGCTGTTGTGAAAAAAGGATTAGGCGGCAATGCTTCCACAACTGGGAAAGCTTCTTCTGCCTCTGTCCGTGACACGCTGGAAGACGATGATCTTCTTGTTCCTTTCAGCTTTTACGGAGGAGTCTGATGGAAAGGTTTGCTCTGACGAATATAGGCGAAACTGTCTCGGAAACAGAATTCAGAAAAGGAATTATTATCTCTCTGAATGAGGAAACAGACAAGGCGGAGGTTGAGTCCGGCGGTGAACTTTATTCCTTTGTGCCTCTTTTTTATAAATGCAGCGGAGAGGAGACAGCTGCACCGGACGGTTCTGTCAAAGGAGCGGCAGGCGCATTCTCGGCAGGTGATGAGGTGATTCTGTGTTTTGTGCGCGGAAATCCGCTTGTTATAGGGTTTCCCGGCGGAGCTAAACCATGCTTCACCCACAGAGTCGGTTACAGAGCTGATGACGGGTGGTTTATAGCTCCCGAAGGAGAAATTATCCCCGATGAATTTATCAGCTCAGAGGATTTTGGAAAGCGTTACCAGATAGCAGAACCCTTGGCGGATAACGGAGGCTATGCGCTCACAACGGAAACTGAAATCGTTGATGAATGCCTTAGTCATACCAAACATTTATTTAGTCTGGACGGTAACATTCTGGCGGAAACAGCCAGTTATACTGATGCCTGTAAAGTTGATGAATGGGGGCAGTGGTTCAGTCTGTACAGACAGGCGCTTTATGCCGGGTTCAGCCTTTGTTTTTATGAATACACGGATGTTTTTATAATAGACGGAAGAACTTGGACCGTTGACCGCTCATACAGGCTGGGAACAGGGACGGAATTTGACGAAGCTTCGGCATTTCATGAGCATTGGGAAATATATCCCCGATACAGCGGCGAAAGGATGCGTTCAATTAATCCTTTCTACGGGGGAAGAAACAGCGAGGGTGAATTTGTTCTGGGTTCATGCGTAACCGGAACAAATGAGGAGGATACGGAGTTTATAGTCTATCTATATGGAAAAAGCGGGTTGCTTAAACATGTTTTTCCATGCACCGGCGGACGGGCTGATTTGGGTATGGGTGAGGCTGCTGCCGTTGGAGTTATTGTTAAGGTCAGAAAGGGGGGAGAAAATGGTGTGGAAGAATCTTAAACATTTTTCTGAAAATGAGAACTGGGGGGACGCAGGCAGGATGAATCCCGCACTGCTTCTGCTTTTGGACAATCTCAGGGAAAAAATCGGCAAGCCTTTTGTGATTCACTGCGGTTATGAAAATGACGGACATGCCTCCGGCAGCAGGCACTACAGGGGCGATGCGGTCGATTTTCATATAGAAGGAATGAGCTTTGCCGAATCAGCAGACAGGCTGCTTAAGGCTCTGCATGAAACGGAACTGTGCGGTCAGGTGAGTGCCGCCTATGTGGGGCTAGGCATTTATCCTGACTGGAATACTCCGGGCTTCCATCTGGATATAAGAGGGTATTCCGCCCGTTGGGGGAGAATAGGCGGAGAGTATGTGAGTTTTGAAAAAGCATATAAACATGCGGGAGGGGGGAGATGATAACTTTGCTGGTAAAGATGTTTTCAGGTGCTATGCTGGGCGTTGCCAAGGCATTTCTGACAGAAAGGATAATAACGATAGTCGTTTTGGGTGTAATGCGGGAGCTTGCCGCATCCACAAAGACAACAATTGATGACCGTATAGTTAATGAAGTCGCTGAATCTCTCGGTATGGTTGATTTTGGTGAAGTGAAGAAGAAAATTGTAAGCGAATAAGTGTAGAAGGCTTCAGAGCTGCTCTCTGGAGCCTTTTTTGTCAGTCAAATGACATGAAAATTTAAGAATGTGGTTAGGTCAAAAACTCACTATCTGGACATTGTGGTCAATTTATCTCTGTGCAATTTTAATGAAAACTTTAAAGGAGAAAAATATGAGGCAATGTTCAATTACTTTTATTTTCCTGTCAGTGCTTTGTTTTTCCATAGCAGTAGCAGCACAGGAAAAGACTTTTTTAGCTGAAACACATAGTAGTGCAGGCATCGAATGTGTTGAGTGTCACGAAACCGCTGAACCGGTAAAAAAAGCATCGGCTAAGAAATGCAAAGAGTGCCACGGAGATATGACAGATGCGGATGAGATAAATTTTAAAGATTCCGGCGGCGGAAGCCACACTCTCAATCCACATAATGCACATCCCGGGGAAATCAGATGCACTTTGTGCCACGCATCGCATAAGGCTTCGACACTTTACTGCAATACATGCCATAAATTTGAACTGCAAGTCCCCTGATGAACAAGGTATGCGTATAGTCGGCAAATATTTATGAGCAGCGTGATTGCAGATAAGAAACTGTTTCTGACAGCTTTTGCGATTAATTTTTGTATTAGTCTGGGCTTCTGCATGACAGACAGCTTCTTTTCCATATATTACAAGAGCTTGGGCGCAGAAGCACTGCTCATAGGTTTTTCCGCCGCATCATATCAGCTTGCCAAGGCTTTGCTGGGACCGGTTCTGGGTAAAATTGCAGATTATAAAGGGTATATAAAAGTTATTGTCTCATCAGTTATACTGTATTTGTTTGTTGCAGCAGCTTTTCTTATAGTAACAAATATTTATTTCCTGATAGGGATAAGATTAATTCAGGGTATTGCATGTGCGGCATTAAGACCTGTTCTTTATGGCTTTATAAACCTGAAAATGAACAGAGCATGCAGGAGCGAGACTTTCGGAACATTTGATATAGCATTTTATGCGGCACTCGCTCTGGGACCGCTTCTCGGCGGTGTTGTCAGCAGGTATGCCGGCATTGCAGGCATATTTCACTTAACATTTATTTTGTGCATAATCGCTCTTGTGTTATGTATTCCTCTTATAAAGCAGGAATATGGTTGTCCCGCCCGGAGAACATTTTATGCCCGAAGTCTGCAATTTTCAAAAACAGAAATAGCAATGTATGTCTTTATTTTCGGGAAAGCTTCTTCTTTGGCGTGCTTTACAGTTTATTACCCCATATACCTTATCGGAAACGGCTTAAGCTCTTTTGAAACAGGAATTGTGCTTTCCTGTTCAGCTATAGGGATGTGTTTTTTCATTAAGCCTATGGGAAGGCTTGCGGATATTTCTTCAAAACCGCTTATGGTTTTTATTGGCGGATGCTCGGTTTCGTTGATGTATTTTTGGCTTCCGGAGCATATATCTTTTTATAATGTATCAGTTTTTTCATTTCTCTGCGGAGCCTTCGGCGCCATGTCGCAGCCTGCGGGAGTATCACTCTTAATGCAAAACAGATATCAGGGCAGAGATGCTTCTATGATGGGTATTTTTAACAGTGTGATGGGACTGGGATTTGCTTTTGGTGCGGTATTTTCCTCAGGCATAGCAGACAGATTCGGGATAAATGAAGCTTTTACAGCAAGCGGAATTATCGGGTTCATCTCCACTCTGTTATTTTTAGCCATAATAAAAACTGAAACTGCTTTCCCACGTTTTATGAAAGAGAGCATAATACATAAAAATTAATTTTTGAAATAAAAGAAATGTTCAAGCAATGACAGCCTCGACAGGTATTTCCTCCGTCATTGACCTTCCTTTGTATTACTGCTGCTTTACCGGCGGCAGTAATACATTGTCTGTCCTTTTGCTATTGACAATACATAAGGCCGGACAATATTTTTCATAAATAAACACAATGAGATGGTAGTATATATGTTTGACGATTGGCGAATTGATGAGCATAGTGACAGCCCTATCTACGAGCAGATTGCAGATTACTTCCGCAAAACAATAAAAAACGGACATTTTGTTCATGGGGATGTTCTGCCTTCGCAGAGAGATCTCTGCAGATTATTTCAAGTGAGCCGTCCAACAATCTCAAAGGCTCTGGAAATGCTTGAATATGATAAACTTATAAAAATTGAACTCAGAAAAAAAACTGTTGTTCAGGTTTGTCAGGAAAATTGTGATCATGCCCCTATTAAATGGGATGAATATACCAGAGTTGCCTCACACGTAGAAACAAGCGAAATATACAAATTTATTAATTATATAAGAAGTGATGTCAACATTACCAATCTTTTTGAAAGTTATTTCGGGCATGATTTCGCACCATATAAACCTATGGAGCAGGCTATAGAATCTGCCCGCAAAAATATACACTCCATAGATCACCACAGCAATTTCGATATAAGAGGGATACTCCCTCTCAGACAAACTATATGCAACCATCTGGCAAAAGAAGAAATTTATGCCTCTCCCTCACAGGTGGTTGTTTTTGATAATATACAAACAGCCTATTACTCTATTTTTCAGGTAATATGCGGTCATAGTGTAAACTGTTATGTCGAGGAAGAATCAGTGTTTCTGCTCGATAAGATGCTGCCTACCTGTGTCAATTTTGTTCCTGTCCATACGGATTCCAAAGGTGTTGTTCCTGATGCTCTTTTAAAAAAGCTGCGAACCAGGCGCAAGGGGGTCTTGCTGGTTGAACCTCACTTCTCTATGCCTGCCTGTGCAACTTACCCTATACAAAGGAAGAAAGAACTGCTTAACATCGCATCTGAGTGGAGCTTGCCTATTATTGAGTGTGAAACAATAAGAGACTGCTGGCACAGGGAGAAGCCAGTTATCAGCCTTAAGGCAATGGATGTTAACCAAAATGTAATACATATCTTCAGCCTTGCCCGTCCGTTTATGATAGCCCCAATGGCAGCAATAATAGCTCCGGAGTTTCTTGTACCCACTCTTCTGAATGTTAAACTGAAAAACAGTGTTTATTCAGATATCTTTTCGCAGATGATCATGGAAAAACTTCTCTCTGAAAACATTTATTCTGATTATATGGACAGCGTCAGAGAAAGTATAATTGAGCGATGTGATGAAGTGGATGTCTTGCTTCACAAGTATTTTGATGGTCTGGCAAGCTGGACAAAACCAACCTACGGCGTCACATACAGGCTTAATTTCAATCAGTCGGTAACAGAGTGCATAAACACTCTGAGAAAAGAAGGCTTACTTCTTTTTCCCCCCAGTTTTTTCGGAAGCGGGAAAAACTTCATATGGTTCTGCTACACTGGCGTTTCCGTTGAAAAACTGGAGCATGCATTAAGCCGGATTTCTTTTCATATGAGACGCACTGGTAAGCACTGATAAATTAATCTGGTAATATTGCTACATATTCATAGATAATATTTTTTTAAAATATTTAACATTTCTCACAAAAAAAACAAGTTCTTGGTAAGCTAAGTTTCCCTGCTCTCTGTGCATTTTTATTTAAATCTCCTGCGGATATTTTTATTCAAACAATTGGAGGTTTATTTATGTGTTCATTTAGTTCCAAATCTTTGAAAACAAAGTTCAAAAACCTTGCAGTGCTTTTATTCGTATCTGCGCTCGTACTGTCTGCTTCTGTGGGAGAGGCCATGGAAAACGGCAACTGGTCTTACCCCGGCGGAAATAATGCATTTCCCGCAAGGCTCACTCCCAAAGGATTAAACATCCTTAATGCCACAAGTATTCGCCATAACAGCGAACTCAAGGACAATAACGGAGATGATGTACCCATAACCTATGATGTCAGAGCAATAACAAGTAGTACCAACTTCCTTTATAACACAGGAGAAAAAGTTCTTGGCGGTTATTTAGCTCTTTATTCTGTTGTTCCCCTGCTTGACTTGAGAGTTAAAACTCCGGCAGGTGAAGACAGTGTTTCAGGTGTGGGTGACATATCTGTGGGTATAAGCAACGCTTATATATCAAAAAACTGGCAGATTATCCCGTCTCTTGAAGTAATTATGCCCACGGCTCAATATGACAAAAACGATATAGTCAGCCTTGGCTTTAACCGCTTCATCTTTGAACCTTACGTAATGCTTAACTACATGAGTGATTCCGGTTTCATAGTCGGAACAAAGACCATGTTAGATTACAGCACAGAAAACCATGATACTGACTACAAATCAGGACAGGAACTCCACATGGACTATGCAATTGGTCAGAGAATCGGAGCCTGCACATTCGGCATAGCCGGCTATTTTTATAAACAAATAACAGATGATAAAATCGGCAGCCATACTGTCAAGGACAGCAAAGCACAGGCTATAGGCATCGGACCTTCTTTAGTCTACAGCAGCAATAATATCGACTTTACCTTCCAGTACACAAAGGACTACGCAGTTAAAAACAAAGGCGAGGGAGATCAGCTCTGGTTCAAGACATATATCGCATTCTGAATAAATAATCAGGCTTAAACAGCCAAAGGAGAATAAAGTGTTAAAAAATATTATCAAAACAATTTTATTAAGTTTTGTACTGCTCTGCACAGCACTTCCTGTTATTGCAGCAGATATGACAACAGACGTTGTTGTTGTCGGTGCTGGTACTTCCGGAACAGCGGCAGCGCTGGCAGCACTTGAAAAAGGAGCCAGAGTTATTCTGATAGAAAAAGCCCCCTTCGCAGCAGGCGCAGGAACATTTTCAGGCGGAATGTTTGCGGCAGACAGCCCCGAACAGATAAAAACAGGTAAAACTGTTGATAAAGAATGGCTTTTCAATGTTTTTATGGAGTCAAGCAGCTACCGTGCTAATGCAAGACTTGTTAAAAACTATATCAACAATGCTGGTCGTACAGTGAAGTTCCTTATGGATAACGGAGCAGAGTTCGCTTTGTCCGATGCCGGTCAGGATGGACAAATCTGGCATCAGGATATGCCGGCGACTCACCACGGCTACCAAAACGGCGGCGGAGCGGTTAACATAGGAAAGCTTCAGAAAACATTCCAAAAGAAGGGCGGAATACTTCTTTTTGAGACAAAAGGCATTAGCATTGTAAAAGACAAAAACGGCAAGATAGCCGGTATCATTGCTGAAAATGCAGATGAGGAAGAGTTTCAGATAAATGCTAAGGCTGTGATCCTTGCCACAGGCGGTGCGGGTGCAAATGCTGAGATGCTGAAAGAGATCTATAACTCTGATAATCCTCCTCTGGGTTTTATAGGAACAGCACAGGGTGAAGGTATAAAAATGGCATGGGAAGCCGGAGCCAGAAAAGGAGACATTATAGGCGAATTCTTTGCTGTCAACCTTATACCTGATGCGATGAGATCGCTTGAGTTCAGACCTTTTGCCGATGTTCCATTTCTGAAGGTAAACACTCACGGCAAGCGTTTTATGAGAGAAGACCACGGTCTCGGATATGCGCTTTATGGTAATGCTGTTTTTGAACAGCCTAATCACACTGCGTGGGTGGTTTTTGACCAGACATCAATGGATAAGTTTAAAAAAGGCGGGCTTCAGGCGCTTGTTGACCAGTATTCCAAGTGGAAAAATTCTGACAAAGAGTTCTATGAGTTCAATGAAAAAATGGCTGCAGCAGACAGCGCAAAGCAGGCTGCAACGCCTATAGACTATACTCCGCTGCTTAAATCAGTTGAAGGCAGAGACGCCATGATCGCAAAAAGCTTGAAAGAACTCGCCAAGAAAATGGATATTGACCCTGAAACATTTCAGGCGGAAGTTGCAAGATACAACGAACTTGCCAAAATAGGTGACGTAGACTTCCACAATGAGCCGCAGTTTATGTATCCTCTTATCAAGGCTCCTTATTATGCGATCAGATTCGCCGCAAGAAGCCTTGGAACACTGGGTGGAGTTGTTGTGAATGAAAACCTTCAGGCAGTTGACAAAAACTATGACCCCATTCCCGGGCTCTACACAGTTGGTAATGATGCCACAGGCGTTTGGGGCAACAGCTATGTTGAAATTTGCGGAGCATCGCTTGGTTTTGCATTCACATCAGGTATGCTTGCCGGTGAAGATGCAGCATCTTTTGTTAAATAGAATTCCATACTAATCCCTTAAAGAGCGCCGCAAGAATCCTTGCGGCGCTTCCCCTATAACCTTTTGCCTCTAATTATAAATTCTTGTTAAGTTTGATAAAAAAAGAATTATGAACGACTGAGAGAACGCAATT
>OBLN01000140.1_pt1 | contig 26288 bp, 25 predicted proteins | sample 1519301 | NCBI WGS metagenome assembly OBLN01 (sample SAMEA2452533, study PRJEB22499) | sediment metagenome | reverse complement strand
TTAAAATATAATATAAACGAAAATCTAGTAAGTCGTGCATCTTGGTCAAATACCATTGGGCGTCCAGATTTTTCTGCTCTTTCTTCTACTGCTGAATTTGAGTATGAAGAAACTACCACCCCAGGCGTATATAAAGGCTCCTTAGAACAAGCTAATTCAGATTTAAAGCCTTTTGAGTCTACTAACTACGATGTTTCTGTAGAATATTATTTGCCCTCAGGAGGACTGATTTCAGTAGGTGGTTTTTACAAAGATATAAATAACCAAATTTTTACAGATGAAATTGAACTCAATAACACTGACTTTCGAGGTGTGTTTTTTGAAGAACTAGAAATTCAACAGCTTAAGAACGCTGAGGATGCCAAATTATGGGGTGCAGAGTTCACTTATGATCAGGCTTTTCTATTTCTTCCAAGCTTTTTGAATGGCTTCGGAACAACTCTCAATTTGGCACTGATCGATTCAAAAATTGAAATCCCTACACGAGATGAGTTACCACTTTTTCGTCAGCCGAGTGAGGTATTCAATGGTATCTTGTACTATCAGAAAAAAGGCTACGAACTACGCTTTGCAGCCAGTCACCGTAGTGCAATGCTATTGTCTGCTGCCAGTAATCTAGAATTCGAAGATGAAATAGCTGCAGGTGCTAAGATAACTGATTTCGATCGCTTTGAGGATGCCCGCACCACATATGACTTACTAGCCGGATATACCCTTCCTAATGAAAATGTAAGGATAACTGCACAGCTGAGAAACCTGACCAATGAATCAGAACAATCATACCAGGGTATTAAAAGCCGCTTAGACCGTCATCAACTCACTGGTAGGACTTTTTTCCTTGCTGTAAACCTCTCGTTTTAAGAATCATCAAAGATCATATTCACATGTATAATAATATAAATTGTGCTTGTGGCTTAGTAGTGGCACTTATTTTCTTAAGTACCACTCCTTTACAAGCTCAGGAATTTAAGTCTTACAAAGCTCCCGTCTATACTAAGTCATGGAGCGCGCCCTCCCCTTATCCCGATCGGATATCCATCACGTTTTTTGATGATCCCGCGACATCATTCAGTGTTTCCTGGAGAACGGATACCTCGATTACAGAAGCCGTTGCTGAAGTTGCAGTTGCAACAGCAGCTCCCCGTTTTTGGCGTAATTCAACAAGACAGCAGGCACTTACGGAGACGATGAATGCCATGCATATCGCCAACGCAAAAGTGGTGGCTAATTATCACTCCGTAACTTTTACCGATTTGAAACCCAACACACTTTATGCTTATCGTGTAGGTGACGGGGAAAAATGGAGTGAATGGATTCATTATCGAACAGCCTCTAAGGAACAAGAACCGTTCACATTTTTATATGTAGGGGACGCTCAAAATCAGATTATGGAGCTTTGGTCGAGATTGATTCGAGAAGGCTACCGTCAAGAACCGGATGCTCGCTTCATTATCCACGCCGGAGATCTGATCAACCGTGCCCATAATGACTCTGAATGGCACGAATGGTTTGAGGCGGGTGGTTGGATCCATAGTATGCTTCCTGCTATTCCTGTCCCGGGAAATCACGAGTATAATGAGTTTAACCCCGATGAAGATGAAGAACACTTATCGTATCAATGGAGGTACCAGTTTACCTTGCCGGAAAACGGGCCAGAAGGCATAGAAGTGCTAAAGGAAACCACCTACTATGTGGATTATCAAGGGGTTCGCATTGTTGCATTAAATTCAAACGATATGCCCCAAGAGCAGGCTGCCTGGCTGGATCAGGTACTGACCGATAATCCAAATAAGTGGACAATTCTTACTTTTCATCATCCGGTATTCTCTGCCTCAAGAGGAAGAGATAATGAAGTAGTAAGAAATTCAATAAAGCCCATTATTGATAAACATAAAGTTGATTTGGTACTAAATGGTCACGACCACAGCTATGCACGGGGAAGCACACCAGCTGAAGCAGAAAACATCACTTCAGGGATTAATATGAGGGATCGAACAGGCACTGTATATGTAGTATCGGTAAGTGGTGGCAAAATGTATACACTTAAACCGGAAGCTTGGGAAAATTATGAAGCGAAAAGGGAGACGGCTGCCGAAAACACTCAATTGTTCCAAGAAATATCGATAGATAATGATAGCCTATATTTCCGTTCATACACTGCCACAAGGGATCTATATGATGCATTCAAACTTGTAAAAGAAGAAGGAAAACCCAATCAAATTATTGAGATAAAGGAAAACCGAATCTCACAAAGAACTCACGATAATACCATCGCTTACGAAAATCCTGCAGTTCGTGATTTTGAAGATGGCAACCTCGAAAAGTGGGACCTAAGCCTGGCTAATAAAGCGGTGAAAGTAGATCATGGGTTAGCACGAAATGGTAACCACGCAGCTGAGTTCAATATCAGTGCAGAAAATCCCGCATCTTTTATCACAGATCCCTACGATGCCAGAATTGGACAAACAACTTGGTACGGGTTTAGTACTTATATACCTGAAGGCACAGGGTTGAATACGTCCTATACTATAGCAAAATGGACTGGCCTACCTGATAATGAAGTTGAACAGTCACGTGAACCTGCGTTAGCTTTTCAAATCAAAGATGGAAAACTCATCCTCACTGCAAACACTGACCAAGCCTTCTATTCTACCCAAGAATCGGTTAGGCGAGTTGAGCTTAAGGTCGACCCTGCAACATTTAAAAAAGAAACCTGGAATGATGTGATTGTAAAGGTAAGGTGGGTTTATAACAAAAGTGGACATGTGAGTGTCTGGCTGAACGGTAAACAAGTTGTTGAGTACACCGGTCCAATTGGCTATAACGATGATGATGGGCCAATCTTCCATCTTGGGCTCGAATCAGCGGGAGCCTCCAGCGAATATGGGATCATTCATGATGATTACCGCCGGGGTAACAGCATGGAAGATGTAAAACCTTCCAAGTTTGATATCATGAACGCTCAACCCGATGAAAATTAAAAGTATTATCAGGATTAATCTTAGTTAAAAAATATGGCAATGAATAAAGAAAAGAGATTCTCAATGGTTCATTTTATGTTGGCAGAATCAAAGCTCCAAACAAGCGCGCTGTTAGTATCCGTCTTTGGGATATTGTTTCTTTTTACTGGTTGTGGAGATCAGTTCAACGACCGGAAATTCACGTCACCTTACGAAGATCTGAATTGGAGCGAAATAGGTCATTATGATGCCGAGTTTCATACACATCCGAATATGGGGGATTATGGCGGGTATGACCCTCATCAGGTGATTGATAGGTATCATGAGGAGGGATATAAAATATTGACCCTGGCTGAGCACAGCAGTCATATACCTCACGATCACATGAATACTATCTACCCCTGGACGGAGCTTTCACAAATTTATGATAAGATAAAAGATGTTGTTCATGAAGGAGAAGGTGGAAAGACTTATGCAGAAATTCACAACGAGCCATGGGAGGATCGCGACCCCGTAGAACTTGGAATGGTTTCGGTGGAGGGAAACGAACTTTCAGGTCATCATCACACGATAAGTGTATTCAACCTCTGGTCGGGACATGTTGAGGAAGAAATGGAATCCCTCGATCAGGTAACAGAACTGGGTGGATTAGCTTACCTTGCGCATCCTGGCCGGTATGTTGAAAGATTGGGGCTAACCGCACACTGGTATGCCGACATGTATCAAAGATATGATGCCCTGGTAGGACAGTCAGTTTTCAACCGGGAAGATAGCCACCCGGGAGATCGGGCTCATTATGATAGAATTCAGCATAAATTGGGCGGAGCTGAACGGCCTATCTGGTTGTTCGGTGAAGATGATATGCACACCGAGAATACATTGGGTTGGAATCGCAATGTCTTTTTATTGGAAAATTTCAGACCAGGTTCACTGCATCCCGATATTCAGGACGGATCGGCACCGGATGTAATGAATGCTATGAAAAACGGATATACGTATCTTTGGAAACCCTCCGAACAGTACAATAAACGAGCATTTAATATCATCGACGTTGTGGTAGAAGAAAACAGGGTGACATTAACTGTGGATAAGAAAGATTTGGTCAATGAGATCAGGTGGCGCACTCATAATCCCAATACCGACAGCACGGAAACCATTCACTCCGGTTTCTCCATTACAGAATCGGACGTACCTGATTACAGTTTATTCGTAAGGGCGGAATTGGAAGGAAATGAAGGAACCATTTATACACAACCTTTTTATTTGAGGGATAAAGAATAACCATTCACGCCGAGTTTTTTTCATAATTCACAGCAATATCAAAATAATATGAAGGAAGCGAGAATTAATTAAGCCCAACACAACTATGAATAACAGGTTGAATATTTCATTCGTTTTAGCGTTTTCTTTTTTTGGCACAGTTACCTCGTGCAATAGTAATCAAAAATCAACATTACAGCTGGAGACGGTTTTAAAGCCTGCTATAATAACAGATACGGTTCGTTTCGACAGTGATGATCCTGCTATCTGGGTGAATCGGCAGAATCCGGGTGAAAGCCTGATCCTTGGTACGGATAAAATGGAGGCTGAGGGAGCTCTGTTTGTTTTCGATCTGAAAGGGAAAATAATCGACTCTTTGGTTGTAGACAGCTTAGACCGACCTAATAATGTAGCAGTAGCGTATGATGTATCTGCCGGTAACAAAACGTTGGATATTGCCATTGTAACGGAACGGATAAATGGGCAGCTGCGGATATTCAGCTTGCCAGACATGCAGCCTGTTGACGGAGGAGGTGTGACTGTGTTTGGTAACGAACCTAATCATAATCTGGTAATGGGAGTGGCAGTTTACCAACCGGTTAACGCGGATAGCACCTATGTGGTTGTAAGCCGAAAGTCATCCCCGGATAATTCCCGATATCTTCATCAATATTTATTGACTTATGATTCAAATACGGAAAGTTTTACAGCTGAGCTGGCAAGAAAGTTTGGGCGATTTGAGGGCTCAACAGAGATCGAAGCTATTGCCGTAGATAATCGGTTAGGTTACGTTTACTATTCTGATGAAGGCTATGGCATTCGTAAATATTTTGCTGAACCTGATAAAGGTAATCAAGAATTAGCTGTTTTTGGAACCGATGAATTTACTGAAGACCGTGAAGGGATTGCCATTTACTCGGAAACTGATTCTACAGGCTATATCATAGTTTCTGATCAGCAAGGAGGTAAACTGAATATCTACCCCCGAGAAGGTTCTTCCGAAAACCCTCATAACCATCAACTTGTTACGAAAATAAACTATAATGCAGTATCTACTGATGGAATTGAAGTGGCTAATGAGTCACTTAATGAAATGTTTCCTAAAGGAATACTCATAGCTATGTCTGAGAATAAAACCTTTGAAATATATAATTGGCAGTCCATCAGAGAATTGATGTCGGGAAGTTCTATTCCTTAGCTAAACTCTAAATTCGAAAATAATAGCTTAAGGCGTTTCAGGTAATTGGCTTTTACTCTAGATTAAAACTGATATCAAGGGCTTTTACCGAATGGGTAAGCCAGCCAAGAGAGATCACATTTGCACCACATTTTTTATAATCAGCAATGTTTTGTGGTGTGATACCACCTGAAACTTCAATTATGATATTATCAGGAATGAGCTTTTTTAATTCTTTTACTTGATTCGGAGAACGGTTATCAAGCATGATGACATCTGCTTGGGCCGCCACGGCTTCTTCTACCTGCAACCGAGTTTCAGTTTCCACTTCAATCCGAACCATGTGGCCACAATGATCTCTTACAGATCTCACTGCTTTTGTGATAGAGCCTGCTGCTTTGATATGGTTATCCTTGATGATCACACCATCGTCTAACCTGAAGCGGTGGTTCTGTCCCCCGCCACACCGGACGGCATACTTCTGAAGCGCTCTGAGCCCGGGCAGGGTCTTGCGTGTATCAGTGACAGATATGGATGGATCACCAAGAAGCCTGATCACTTCATATGTTGAGGTTGCAATACCACTAAGGTGCTGTATAAGATTTAATATTACCCGTTCACCGGTCAAAAGGTTTCGGATGGATCCATTGACCTCACAGATTTTCTCACCCTTTTTTACAACTTCTCCGTCGTGCTTGAATAAGGTTGCCTCAATGTTTTGGTCTAAAACCCCATAACCTGTCTCGATAGCCTGAAGTCCCGACAGTACGCCCTCTGACTTTGCAGTATAAATACCTGTTCCTGTTTCGTCTGAAGAAAAGATCGACTCCGAGGTTAAATCTCCCATGCCAATATCTTCGATAAAGGCTTTTTTAAGTATGTTCGAGAGCTCAATTTTATTCATTGTTATGATTAGGGCGTTTTATTTGACTATTATTGAGGTAGATGAAGATACCTGATTTTAATCTCAAGAGCGATCATAGATGATCTATTTGGACCACGCGGCTACAACTCAGATCAGCGACGAGGCGCTGGAAGTGTATGTGAATGTAGCCAAACACTATTTTGGCAACACGAATAGTTTACATGATGAAGGTTCAGCTGCAAAACAAATTCTGGAGGCTTCGGCTAAGACCATTGCTTCAACAATTAATGCGAGACCGCAAGATATTTTCTTCACCTCAGGAGCTTCGGAAGGGAATTTCCTAGCGATATACTCTCTGCTTAGGGCATCATCAAAAGGTGGTCATGTTATCACGACTCAGGTTGAACATTCATCGGTTGAGAATGTATATCTGAAATTAGAGGAAGACGGATATGAGGTAACCCGGCTTTCAACTGATGAAAGTGGCATTATAGATATTGAAGAGCTTAAAAGATCGATCAGGGAAGAAACAGTTTTAGTTTCCATCCAACATGTTAATTCAGAGATAGGAGTTATTCAGGATATTAAAAAGATTGGGGCTTTATTGGATGAATATGATATTCTTTTTCATAGTGATTGCGTACAAAGTTATGGTCGACTGGATCTTGATATTCAGGTGTTAAATATTGATGCCATCACTGTTTCCTCTCATAAAATTTATGGCCCAAAAGGTGTGGGTGCCGTTTGGATCGATCCAGCTGCAGATCGTAAAGCTGTTATACCAAATCCTGATAAAACAGGGGTTATAAGGCAGGGAACCGATGATGTTCCTGCCATTGCCGCATTTGCGACGGCAGCAAAACTTATCCATTTAAATAAAGAATCGGAACAGAAACGCTTAAAAAGCTTTAGAAATGAGTTGATCAATGAGCTGCATAAAATGGAGTTTGATGTAAAGATTGTAGGTGACACGAACAAAAGTGTACCCAATATCCTGGGGTTACGATTTCCCGGTATAGAGGGGCAATACTTAATGTTGGAGTGCAATCAGGCGGGTTTGGCTATTTCAACAGGTAGTGCTTGTCAGGTTGGTTCCGATAGACCCAATAGAACTATGAGTGCTTTGGGAAAAAGTGAACAAGAAGCGAGGGAGTTCATACGTTTATCTTTTGGAACAGCAAACAATGTTGGTCAAATTCCACAGATAATTGAAAAAATGAGTGTTATCTTAGAACGACATTTTGATAAAGTAAATTTCTACAGAAAGAAAGGATAAAGATCATGAAAAGAGTATTATTTTTGCTCACCGTTTTTGCAATGATATTCAGCGGTCCGCTGATGGCTCAAAGCAGTGAGAGCTCTCAAGCCAAAGTTGAGATCATAAAATACAGCGATTACCAATGTCCGGCTTGTAAATACTACGTACCTATTGAAGAACAACTGAAGGCGGAATTCGGAGATGATATCTCACTCATCACAAAGCATTTTCCACTGAATATGCACGAATACGCTCAACTTGCATCAAGAGCCGCTGAAGCCGCAAGAGCTCAGGGTAAATATCAGGAAATGCATGATATGATCTTTGCCGGACAGGAACAGTGGTCAAGAGGTAATGCCGAATCCATGTTTATTGGCTATGCCAAGAGCCTGGAACTTGATATGGAAAAATTCCGTGCGGATCTTAATTCAGCCGACATGCAACGCATTGTGATGGCAGATAAGCGACAAGGGATGCGCCTGAATGTAAACTCTACCCCTACTTTCTATATCAATGGTGATAAGGTGGAAAGAAATCCCCGCACCTTTGAAGAATTCAAAGCTCTTGTAGAAAGCTACATGAATTGACCTGATCTTTAGAGAATTTAAGGGGCTTCAGTAATGGGGTCCCTTTTTTTATGCCACAGAGTTTTAAAGGAAGCTGATTCATAGTCAGTTTTTGTCTTATCTTTGAGCAAATTCGAAATCTTTATTTACCATGAAAGAATACATCGCTGAGATCATCAGCAACTCACTCAAACAATTTGATCTGCAAGAGAAACCGGATATCAGAATAGAGGCTCCCAATCAGCCTGAACACGGAGATGCCTCATCCAATATTGCCATGATGCTGGCCAAACCACTGAGGAATAATCCTCGTGCCATTGCCCAACAAGTTGTGGATGGCCTTGAGTATGATGAGAAAAAAATATCTGCTGTTGAGATTGCCGGACCGGGGTTTATCAATTTCAGGTATTCGGATGATTATCTGCTTGACGAGTTGAATGAGGTGTTAACAGGTGGAGAATCATTCGGAAAAACCGATACAAATACAGGCAAAAAAGTGTTGGTAGAATTTGTGAGTGCAAACCCAACCGGACCGCTGACAGTTGGCCACGGCCGAAATGCGGTATTGGGTGATACTGTGGCACGATTGCTTGAAAGGACCGGTGCGGACGTGGAAAGAGAGTATTATTTTAATGACGCCGGGCGACAAATGCGTGTTTTAGGTGAGAGTGTCAGGGCGCGTTATTATGAACTGCTTGGTAAAGATGAGAAGTTTCCGGAGGGAGGATACGAAGGAGAATATATCAAGGATATTGCCAGATCTTTACTTGATGAATTTGGAGATGGTTTGTTGAGTGCAGCCGATGAGAAGCCATTCAAGGAAAAAGCTGAAGAGGAGATCTTTGCAGATATCAGTGCAACTCTGAAGCGCATGAATATCAAAATGGACTCCTTTTTTAACGAGCACAGCTTGTATGAAGATGGTAAGATCGAAGAGACCATTCAAAAGCTTAGAGATCTCGATCTGGCTTACGATGAAGATGGAGCGGTTTGGTTCAAGACCACAGCTTTTGGCAAGGATAAAGACACGGTGTTGGTTAAAAGTTCGGGTGAACCGACCTATCGCCTGCCTGACATTGCCTACCACGCCAACAAGTTAGACCGGGGATATGACCTGTGTGTGGATGTGTTTGGTGCCGATCACATCGCCACTTACCCGGATGTTCTGAGTGGGATCAAATCCCTTGGCTACGACCCCGATAAGGTTGATGTGGTTGTATATCAGTTTGTAACGCTGGTTAAAGATGGCAAACCGTTTAAGATGAGTACACGGAAGGCTAACTTTGTGACATTAGATGACCTGATGGACGAAGTGGGTGCCGATGTAACGCGCTTCTTCTTCCTCATGCGCTCCCCAAATACTCACCTCGAATTTGATATCGCCCAGGCCAAAGAAGCCGGCGAGAAGAACCCGGTGTTTTATCTGCAATATGCCCATGCTCGCATCTCAAGTATTCTCAGAAAAGTGAATGATGAATATGAACTGAGCGGAAAGGCTAACCTGAAGTTGTTAGAGCATCCAAGTGAGATCACGCTTATCAAAACCATGCTGAAGTTTCCAGAAACCGTTGGCAATGCAGCAAGGCTGCGTGAACCACACCACGTGATCACCTTCCTTAATGAACTGGCATCAGCCTTTACCTCCTTTTATCATGATTGCAGAATATTAGGTGAAGACGAGGAGCTGGCTCATGCCCGAACAGAATTGGCCAAAGCCGCTGCTCAGGTGCTTCGAAATGGGTTGGGTATTTTGGGCATATCGGCACCGGATCAGATGTAAGAAGGCCTGTCTTTCAGGCAGGGTACATATTTTGATTTATAAAGGATGCCGGTTAGATTCATTGAGAATTCTAAATTATCCAAACCTATGAGCCGAGCGTTCTTACCCGTATTAGTTATTTTATTGCTGTCGTTAAATGATCTTTACGGGCAATATATTGAGATCACTGATACACTCACCTTAGAAGAAAATAATGAGGTGATCTTAGGCTCGCCAAGATTTCAGGAAAGAAGTGGAAATGAAATTTTGGTCGTAGATCAGGAAACACACCGGGTATTGGTCTACGATATAGATGGAAAGCTATTGACCTACTTTGGGAGATATGGAAGGGGTCCGGGGGATCTCGAGAAACCAACCTCTGTCGTAAAATTATCAACAGGGGAATATCTCGTTTCAGAATTCAAAGGAAGGATTTCAAAGTTTGACGCTACGGGAAAATTCCAAATTGTAACAGACACGGGTATTCCGCGATTAAATGGCTTAAAGATGCTGCCAAATGGAGTGGTATTGTTGATTGGTGGTATGACCACTCCCGATGACCACTATTTAATACACTTCTTTGATCCGTTAACCATGGAAGTGGAAAAAGCGTTTTTTCAACTGCCGGTCGATCCAGCAGAATATGGTATGCAGCCATTGACCTTAGCGGAGTCTTCGTATGCGGTAGTTTGTCAGGATAAGATCGTTGCGGTTCATGCCATGCTTCCTAAGCTTTTTTATTTTGATCTTAATGGAGATAGTTTCAACGAGGTTCGGATCGATACAGAACTATTTACAGGAATGGAAAAGCACAAAATGTCATCTAATCCGACAAGAATGATGGAGATATACGGTTCAGCTTCCTGGTTATCCGGCTTGCATTGTCTGAATAATGGGTCTGTATTGGTTCAATTTTATCAAAACCTCAAAATGAAAGGAAACCCTTTAGTGGTCATTCTTATAGACAAACATGGTAATGTATTAAATGAAGCAACAGAGGCCCCAGAAATCAAGTTTTCCGTTAGAGGAACCGATACGGTATATGTGAAAGATCCTGAGTCAGATCTTTTAAACAGCTTAATAAAGTCAACGATCAACAAAAACTGAGATACCCTCAGTTTCTAAATGGCCGAAGTTTGGTAAAGCAGACGATCCCTTTCACCAGTTGATCTTCAACCTTAAAACCGGCCTGATCAAATAGCTTGTTGCTTTCATCAACGGTCCAGAACTTTATACCACCAAGGGAAGCTGATTCCTGAAGAAGTCGCCCATACCAGGCATCGGACTTAATGAGGTGCATCATGAAGAAAACCCCATCATTTTTTATTACCCGTTTTGCCTCATACAATACTTTGATCTCTTCAGTGAGTTCATTGAGTGTGCCCCCCATAACTACCCCGTCAAAAGTGTTCGAAAAGAAAGGCAGGTGGCGGCCATCGGCTCTGAGGAAGTACATGTCGGTTTCATCAGCTTCTGCCTTAAGGCGAGCCTCTTCCAGCATTTGCGATGAAAAATCTAACGCAACGATGTTGGCCTTTTTCTGAGCAGCTTTGAGGGCTCTGCCATAAAGAGCAGTAGAACAGCCGAGATCAAGATACCAGCCATCCGCTTTAGGAGCGGTCCATTCAATAAGGAGCTCGTGTTCCTTTTCAATTGGGAATTCCTCTCCCGAAAGCAGTGATAGTGATCGCTTACGCCAGATGTCTTCATAGATCGAGGCCGTAAGTTTCCAGTGATTGGAGTAATTTGCAATAGAGGTAAAGTCAGGCTCTTTACCTAACAAGTCTATGATGTTATTCTTGATCGGATATTCATCCCCTTCTTTGGATACAACGGTTCCGTTAAAGGGCTTGGCTAATTGAGCGACCTCATCGGGGACGTGAATGCCGGCGCGTTCATCTATGGGCGAACGTAATTCTAACTTCATAATGGGTGATTTTTAAAGAGGATACGCTTTTGAACCGTAATGTGTTTCAGAGACTTTTAAAAACCTGAGGGCACTTACTTTTGCAAAACGATCGATATCTGAGCACCTTTGTCAACACTTAACATGCGGGCAGCATTTCCTTTGTTAATGCCGATCTCCAGCATGCCCGATGAACCGATAAAGGCGGCCGGTTCACCCTCCTCAACATCCCCAAAGGTCGGCACGATCTTATTGAGCATGGTATTTCCAACGTAGATCTTAACAATTTTCTTTTTCAGGTGATCTTCGATCAGGTCACCGGAAAGGTTTGTGATCAGATTCCCGAAACGGTCGATATGAACCACCCAGCCTTGCAATCCGTCTCTGTCAGCAATAGGAACCGCCCAGTGGTAAGTCACCAGGTCATCGATCGGTTCACCGATCTCATGAATGGGAACCCCTTTACTGAGGTGAGCGGAAACCGGTGCAAAAATATCACGACCATGAAAGGTGTTGGATACACCCTGCTTCCAGAATGTTGAATTGCTCAGCTTGTAGGCTTTAAAGTCGTATTCCTTGAACAGAAGAGAGAAAATGCCATTATCAGGCCCCACAAAATATTGATCTTCTATCTTGAGGGCGATGGGATGCCGGCTGGTACCTACCCCCGGATCGACCACAACAAGGTGAACGGTTCCCGGTGGATACAAAAAGGCAGAATTCTTTATAACCCATGCCCCCGCCATGATATCCTGAGGTGGGATCTCATGAGAAACGTCCACGAATCGGACATCGGGAGCTATTCCCAGCATCACCGCTTTCATGGCGCTAACGTAATGGTCCTGTAATCCGAAATCAGTTGTAAGGGTTATGATCTGACTCATCAGGCATAGCTGTTGAGCATCACCGGCATCACAAGCATTAGAATATCTTCGTTCTCATTTTCCTCAGAAGGCTTTACAATGCCGGCTCGGTTAGGCGAAGAAAACTCAAAGGTGACCTCATCGTCGTCAATGTTGCTGAGTACATCCCCAAGATATTTTGCGTTGAAACCGATCTCCATCTCATCATTTGAGTATTCGCATTCGATGGTTTCTTTGGCTTCACTGCTCATATCAAGGTCTTCTGCACGGATGGTTAGCTTGTCTGAACCCAATTGCAGTCGGATCTGACGCGTAGTTGTGCTGGAAAAGATAGCCACGCGCTTAACAGTGGATAGCATCTGATCTTTACTGATCGTCAGGAATTTGTCGTTGTCCCTTGGGATCACAGAATCGTAGTTGGGATACTGCTCGTTGATGAGGCGGGTGATCACTATGGTATTTCCACTTTTAAAGCGGGCATGATCTTCGGTTACGGTCAGATCACAATCGTCTCCTTCAATGGTTTTCTGTATGAGACTCAGGGCTTTATCCGGAACAATGAAATTTACGTCATTATCGGCTGTGATCTCACGGTTGGTGTATTTTACCAAACGGTGACCATCAGTTGCTACAAATTTACTTTCGTCCGTTCCGATCTGAAAATACACACCCATCATGGCGGGTCTCAGATCATCACTCGATACGGCAAAGAGTGTTTTGTGAATGGCATTGTGTATCAGCTCAGTGGTTGTGCTGATCGTGGTACCATCATCTAAGGAAGGCACTTCCGGGAATTCATCGGCGTCATCCCCAACCAGCTTATAGGTACCCTTGTCGGTACGGAAATTGATATTCTTTCGGTCATCCACGTCAAAGAATACCGGAATATTTGGCAGCTGACGAAGGGTTTCAAGTAACCTGCGTGCAGGAATAGCTACGGCTCCTTCTTCCTCAATATCCGCATTGATGTATTCTATGATGGAGATCTCCAGGTCGGTGGCTGTCAGTTTCAGCTTTCCGTCTTCGCACTCAAAAAGAATGGTTTCAAGAATGGGCAAAGTGGCTTTTGAAGGAACGGCTCCAATAACGGCCGAAAGTCCTTTGTTCAGTTCATTACTCGATACGGAAAATTTCATATACACAAGTTTTAAAGTGGTTTAAGGGCCCTTTTTATCCGATATTGCCCTTTCATTGAAGTGTGCTTATACTAAGAAATACTCGCTCTCTCTGCAACCGCAGAAAGTGCAATTTTCAGTCCTGTCAAGTCACTGTAAGTAACCATTTAGCGCTGCATTAATTTAACTATAAAACTCATCAGATGATCCGTTTCCTTCCGGCGCTTTTAGTTCTTTTTTTTAGTTCTGTGGAGGTGTTAGCCCAGACAGCAGTGGCAAAGTATGGAAATGACTTTTTATCAACAGGAAGCGGCGCAAGAGCCCTGGGGATGGGTAATGCTCATGCAGGCTTAGCCAATGATGTGACATCAGCCTATTGGAATGTAGCCGGGTTGGCCGATATTTCCTCCCCGCAGATCATGTATATGCATTCTGAGAGATTCAATGGTATTGTTGGATATGATTACGGAGCCGCTGCACTCCCATTGAAACACACTAAAGGAGTGGTGTCGGTTAGTTTTTTCAGGCAGGGAGTGGATAACATTGCTAATACTTTGAATGCATGGGATCGGGATCGCGATCAGCCCCGGGGAAATGTGGAGGACTACATTACCCGTTTCAGTGCGGCGGATATGGCCTTCTTCTTTTCATATGCTATGCAACGAACCAATAAATTTTCATTTGGAGCATCCGCTAAGGTTATTCACCATAAGCTGGGGCCGTTTGCACAGGCCTGGGGGTACAGCCTGGATGTAGGCGTTAAATACAAAACGGAGATCGCGGATCTTGGGGTATCTGTCAGGGATATTACAACCATGCAAAAGATGTGGACGGTGGATGAAAGTGCGTTTGGTGATTATGAAGCACAATTCGACAGCCTGGGTGCTACCCTCCCTACCGGTCAGAATGAGTATGTGTTGCCTTCTGTTTCACTCGGTGCTTCAAAAAAATTGAACATTACTAACGACCTGAAAGTTGTTGCTGCTGTGGATGCCGATCTGTTTTTTGAAAACCGACAGGCTTATTATATCAACGTTGGCAGGATGAGTATTGAACCTCATGTAGGTGGAGAAATTTCATATAGAGACCTGATCGCATTGCGGGCCGGGGTCACGGATTTTATTACCGACCCGGTATCCGGTTTTACTGCTTCCCCAACCCTCGGTATGGGATTGAAAGTCTCCCGGTTTGTGCTCGATTATGGCTTCGCCAGTTTTGCCGGAGCGTCCAGTGACCTGGGCTTTACCCATCGTATTTCGCTTAGGTTTGATTTTAATTAGTGTTGCGGTATTTCAGTGTGATGGTGTTACGGTGTTATTGTTTTTACCTTATAACACAACACCGTACACTTTAGCACAATCACACCTTAACACTAATAACCTACATTTTGCGCATTATACTTTTAGGTCCTACGGCATCCGGTAAAACTGAGCTATCACTTAAGTTGGCAGAGAAATTAGATACAGCTATCATATCGGCTGACTCAAGGCAATGCTATAAGCATATCAATATCGGCACGGCAAAGCCATCTCCCGAAGAAATGAAAAGGGTGAAGCATTACAATATTTCTTTGCTTGAACTGGAAGAGGATGATAACGCCATGAATTTTCAGAGACGTGCGAAGGTCTGGGAGCAGCAAATTCTGGAAAACTCTGATCACGTGCTGTATGTGGGAGGAAGTACACTCCATATTCAAAGTTTGATCCAGCCCTTCAACGAAATGCCGGAAGCTGATGAAGATAACATCAACAAATTAAACGAACGGGTCGAGAGTGAAGGGCTAGAATCGCTTTACAATATGTTGAGGGAAATTGACCCTGAATACCTTGAAAAGATGGACGGTATGAACCGACAACGGATCATAAGAGCTCTGGATGTGTGGATGCAAACTGGAAAGCCATTTAGCAGCTTCCATCAGCGGGGAGAGATACAGCCTGATGAGCACACCGTTGTATTTGGTTTGAGGTGGCCCAGACAGAAACTCTACGAACGCATAAATAAGCGCGTGGATGAGATGATAGAACGGGGATTGGTTAATGAGGTGAAGTCAATACTTGAAGCCGGGCATTCAAAAGATCTTCAATCGCTGAATACGGTCGGATATCAGGAGATCACAAAATACCTGGATGGAGAGTGGTCGCTGGAAAAAGCCATCGAGAAGATTAAAACAAGCACAAGGCGGTACTCAAAACGGCAAATGACCTGGTACAAGCGATGGGATTTTATTCACTGGCTGGAACCGGATAAGATGAGTGTGGATGAAATGCTGCAGCGGATTGGTTAGTTCAGAAATGAAAGTCAATGAAGAAACCCTTCAACAGATAGATCTTCATCAAGATCTTCCCAGTGAATTCCAATACCTCCACCAATAAGACGCCAATTATTTAACTCTTTTTCAGAGGCATCACGTAGCTTTGGAAACCATTCCAGTGGAACAGAGATCTCCCTTCCATCTTCCAGCTGTGCAATTAACATATTATCAGAAAAACGTACTTTTTGGGCAATTGCCGGCTTATTTTTCACTAAAGTATTCATCCCATTCACTTATAAAATGTTGTTCGTATTCTTCAATTAGCTTGCGAATTTTATTTAATTCTGAAGAATGATATCCTTTAGAATATGCTTATGAAACTGGGTTTATCCAAAATTTACAATATCCGTCTCCACTTTCAATATGTATATGGACGGGCTCATTTCCCTCATTACTAAAAAAGAAAAAACGATAACCGTCTATTCTTAAAACTGTTGGCATGTCTCAATATTATAAAAACGATGGATTTATAGAAATAAATTATCATGTGTTTTACCCTTCTAAATCCACGAATACAAGTTAGCAGCTAAGTTGCAGAAAGGTTAACTTTGGAACTCATTTTAAACGAAGCCCGACTATGTACAAAGCGAAAGTAAACGTGACGCTCCGACCGTCAATTTTAGACCCTAAAGGAAAAGCCGCTCATCATGCTCTGCAAAACCTGGGATTGAATGAAGTTCAGCAGGTTCGCATAGGTAAATTCATTGAGCTTGATGTGGAAGCAAAGGACGAAAAAATGGCCAAAGAGATCGTAGAGTCAGCATGTACACAACTGCTGGCCAATGAAGTGATGGAAGATTTTGAAATAACGATCGAATCCTGATCTATGACAATTCTTGCTCAAAGACATATCATTGATATCTTGCTGAGCGAAGAAGGCGTTGATTATAACGTAGAGACCCAGGAGGAAACGGACGTTGAGGAGGCTATTAATACTCCCTGGCGACTTATTCTCTATGATGACGACATTCACACTTTCGATGAGGTTATTGCACAGTTGATGAAAGCCACGGGATGTGGTTTGGAAAAAGCAGAGGAGTTAACCTGGAAAGTGCATAATGAGGGTAAGGCCATCGTTCACGAAGGAGAGTTTGAAGAATGCCTCAAGATCGATAGCGTACTTAAAGAAATTCAACTTGTTACCGAAATAAAAGGATAGAAACATGGCCACATTTGGCGTATTAGTATTCCCGGGCTCAAATTGCGATCACGATGCCTATCATGCCCTTAAACATGTAATGAATTCCGAGGTCAAATTCCTTTGGCATAAAGATACAGACCTTTCAGGTATTGACTTTCTGATCGTGCCCGGAGGATTTTCCTATGGTGATTATCTGCGATCCGGCGCTATTGCCAGATTCTCACCGGTTATGCAGGAGGTTGTCAGATTTGCTGAAAAAGGCGGGCCGGTTATGGGTATCTGTAATGGTTTTCAGATATTGCTTGAGGCGGGTTTGATTCCGGGTGCTATGATGCATAACGAAAAGCTTAAGTTCGTGTGCAAGAATGTGTATATAAGAACCGAGTCAACCGATAGTATCTATACCTCAGGATTAGAAAAAGGACAGGTACTGGACATTCCGGTCTCTCATGGTGAAGGTAATTATTTTATTGAAGAGGATGGGTTGAAATCTCTTCAGGATAATGATCAGATCTTGTTTAGATACTGTAATGAGCATGGCGAGTTGACGGATGAAGCCAATTTCAACGGATCGGTCGACCATATTGCCGGTATTGTTAATAAACAACGGAATGTATTAGGTATGATGCCCCATCCTGAACGAGCAATGGAGAAACTGCTTGGTTCAGAAGATGGAAAACCGATCTTTGAATCTATTCTAAATTCACTTTCTGTAGCTTAACCCCATTATGAGTACAGAAACACAACCCGAACTTATGCTGCACAGCGATAGCCTGGTTAAGCGCTATAAGAAACGAACGGTTGTGGACGAAGTATCGATCAATGTAAAACAGGGTGAAGTTGTTGGATTACTCGGGCCAAATGGAGCCGGTAAAACCACTACCTTTTATATGATGGTGGGTTTGGTACGACCCAACAGCGGCAGGATCTTTTTAAACCAAAAGAACCTGACCAAGATGCCAATGTATAAACGAGCCAGAATGGGAATCGGATACCTGGCACAGGAAGCAAGTGTGTTCAGAAATCTAACCGTACGGGAAAATCTGGAGTCGGTGTTGCAGTTTCTTTCGGTTCCCAAGAAACAGATCGACCTGAAAGTGGATAAGCTTATCGAAGAATTTGGGCTACAGAAGGTTGTTGACAGTAAGGGATATAGTTTGTCGGGTGGGGAGCGCCGAAGATGTGAGATCGCCCGTGCTTTGGTAACCGATCCAAAATTTATTTTACTGGATGAACCATTTGCCGGCGTAGACCCAATTGCGGTCGAAGATATTCAACAGATCGTATCAGGTTTAAGGCATCAAAATATTGGGATCCTGATCACAGACCATAATGTACATGAAACTTTGGCTATCACGGATCGAGCCTACCTGATGTTTGAGGGTAAGATCTTAATGGAAGGTTCAGCAGATGTGTTGGCCGAAGATGAAAAAGCCAAGAAATTATATTTAGGGAAACAATTTAAACTAGACCGATATACAACCGATTAATGGCTATGCAAACGATCACTGTTCATGACCTGAAACAAAAGCAGGAAAACGGGGAATCATTTTTCTTGTTAGACGTCCGTGATTACCACGAATATCTGGTATCAAACATTGACGGATACCATATTCCTTATGAAGAGTTGGATAAACGATGGGAAGAGATCTCTGACCATGCGGAGTCTGAACTGATCGTTATGTGCCGGTCCGGTAATACTAGCATAGATGCCTGTAAAAAACTGAAAGAGAAAGGGTTCAATAACGTGATCAGTTTACAGGGAGGCATGATGCGTTGGGCCAAAGAAATTGACCCTTCTCTTCCGGTCATGTAATGCGATCAATACACAAATGTGTGCCGGTCTCGTTATGCCAGTGCTGCTATCTGGTTGAGTAACTCCTGATTGCTATCCGTATTCTTAAGTACTTTAAGCAAACCTAACATAGACTCTTTAGGTGATTTTTTCAGAAGATATCGCCTTACCATATTACGTTCTTCCAGAGAATCCGTGATGAATTTATGCTCATTTCTTGTGCCGGAAGCCTGAATGTTAATGGCGGGATAGATGCGGTCGTTGGCTAACTCACGATCCAAAACAAGTTCCATATTACCGGTTCCCTTGAACTCCTCAAAGATCAGGTCATCCATACGGGAATTAGTTTCGATCAAACAGGTTGCGATAATGGTCAGTGAGCCGCCACCTTCAATTTTTCGGGCTGAACCGAAGATCTTTTTGGGTATTTCGAGAGCTCTGATATCAAGTCCCCCGGAGAGCGTTCGGCCACTGTTGGTTTGAACCGCGTTGTAAGCTCGGCCAAGGCGTGTGAGTGAGTCTATCAGCAGAACAGCATCCTCTCCCATTTCTGCCTTTCGTTTAGCATAGCCGAGAGCCATTTCGGTAATACGAATGTGGCTATCTGTATTCTTATCGTTTGAGGAAGCAAAGACCTCTGCCTGTGTGGTTCGGATAAAGTCGGTAACTTCTTCCGGTCGCTCATCAACCAACAGAACACTGACATGTATATCATCGTAATTATCAGTCAATGATTTGGCGATCTTTTTTAATAAAACGGTTTTACCGGTTCTTGGAGGAGCAACAATAAGTGACCTTTGGCCTTTTCCAATAGGAGCCACCAGATCAATAACACGCATTTCAACGTCATCAGGCTGAAAACCAAGCTTGATCCAGTCAACAGGCATGATGGGTGTTTGCCGCTCAAAACGGCTTGATTTCTTCCATGCCTCTACCGGCCTGCCGTTGATCACATCTACCGATGATACATGTTTTCTTCCCTGATTGTCTTCTTCAAACTCCCCTTCCAATACTAAACCCGGACGTAATTCAAGTTCTTTAACTTCATCCGGTTTCATAAACGGATCCTGAGGCTGGTACGAAAATTCGTAGTCAAGTTTTCTGATAAATCCCCATCCCTTGGAGTTGATCTCCAAAACGCCGGCATAACGACCGGCTACTCCATGGTTGTTCTTCCAGTTGAATTTTGGAATGAAAACATTATTGTTACTCTTGCCGCGGTTTCCACGGTTTTTGTTACGGTTCTTATAATTTTTTTTCCGTGCCATATAGTTGATGCGAATTGTTATGAACTTCTCCCGATATCGAAGTGTAAACCAGAAATGTTTTTGTAATTAGATAGGAGGGAGAGAAAAAATAGGTGCGGATCTCAGACCCGCACCTTAAATCTTAGTGGATAAGAAAAGATACAAATGTTTTTATTGATACCAAATTAACGAACGGTTGTTGATTCGTTGATCCAGCTGTAGCAGTCTCTGAGTGAACCGTCTACTCTGATTGTATCTCCATCTTCAAGGTTTAACGTAAAGAATTTGTCTTCAGAGTTTGGAGACACATCCTCATAAGTCGAAAGCTGTTGATTAACCGTTCCTGCAACAGAAGGGTCAACTTGTTTTGCTTTATTCAGATAGTCAATAACAACCCAGTATACCACTTTGTCAGCGGCTTCAAGTTTTCTGCCTTCAGTACATTTGGTAACAGCAGCACCGTATATAGTAGCCATTTTAATAATTGAGTTACCATCGTTAGGATCAATTTGCAGGGCCTGTTGTACGTAACGTTTGGCAGTCTGCAGATTCTCAATGTTGATATTCATATCAGCCAGTCGTAGATAAACAGTCTTTCGTTGATCATCTGTTTCAGCTCTTTCTAATGCCTGCTCGTAGTACGTGATCGCATCGGTGTAATTGGCGTTACTTCTATCAAATTCAGCAAGGCTGTATGCACTTTCGTAAGTAGGTTCCAGCTCATTGATCTTAACTTTAACTTCATTGAGCTTTTCTCGTTGATCAAGGCTTTCATAGGCACCTTCAAGGGCTTTCAGGGCATCCAGGTTATTCGGATCTTTCTCTAGCAGAGGCTCAAAATAGGCCACACGTTCTTGCGGGGAACCAAGGATTTCTTGCTGTTTTTCACTCAAAAAGTCTGCTAACTCACCGCTAACAAGTGGTTTTACAGTATCGATCAGGTTTTGAGCATCTTCCTTACGATCTTCGTCAACAAGGTGGTTTAAAGCTTGTCTTAGGTAATAACCGTTACCCATGCTCGATGCTCTTTCAGGATCTATCTCAAAAAGCATTACGTAGTCATTGTAAGCTTTATTTAACCCACCGTCTATTATATTATAGTTTTGCTGGTAGAAACGGCCTCTGTCGAATACGAGATCAAATTTGTTTTCTGGATTATCTCCAAACATTTCGATGGCTTCATTCAGCAGAGTCTCAGCGGTATCAATGTAAGCCGCTTTGATAGTAGGATCATCCTTACTTCGTCCAACTTCGTCGTAAATCTTAACGAGACGCTCGTATTGAGTTAATAAGCTGAAGCGAGGATTACCCTCAATCGTTTCTGGTTTAGCACAAACCATCCATCGGCCATAGTCCAGGGCGAATTCATAATCACCGGATTTATAGTTTTCATAAAAAATAGAATAGGCTGCCAAAGGAGATAAACCACTTGGTGGTTCTTGCTGACACTCAGCCTGTGCATTTATAATAGGAGAGCTAACAAATAGAATCCCTAAAAGCGTAATTAATTGTTTCATTGTTCTTAACTGTAATTAAAGCTGTTAGTTAAATAAACTAATCAGAGTGTTTATTTATTATAAGTATGGAATAATTAGTTCAATTTAGGTCTGAAAAACATGAGCTCAGTCAGATTAACAGAAATATTGAACGACCAAATTCTTTCCTGAATAAGATCATTAGCCGTGGTTCCTCTTAAACCATATCGGGCACTGAGATCTATAGTTGAATTGGAGAGGGGTGAAATTATTCCTAAACCGGCAGAAAACCAAAGTGTATTAATGTTTTCTTGAGCGGTCTTAAGGTGACCTGAGTCGTAGGCCATTCCGGCGTTATACCGAAAATTCGAAAAAAAACTGTTTGAATTAGTTCTGTAGGCATGATATTCAGCACCCAAACCAAGCTTATAACGGTCTGAAAGTTCAAACGTATCGTTTGTAGTGTTCAGGTTAAAATTTGTTTCACTCCATTGTTGAAACTTACCTTCCAGCGATACATTGAACAGTGTACTTGGGTAATAGGTGAATCCACTGTTTAACTCCAATGGTAGTTCCGCCTTCCCTCCAACATTTTCATCAAGCGTGACTTCTTGCACCTGATTATTAACCTGACGAGAACTCAAGATCGATTCTTTGGTTTCAATTTCCACAGGCAGTATAGCTGTTGCTCCAAAACTTACACGATCTTTGTCGCTGAAAATGGTTGGGAATGAAGCCAGGAGCCCAAATTTGTGACTGAAATCTGAACCGGTGATCTTAGAATCGATAACATTTGTTGTGAAAGAGCCGTCGTCAAAAAACAACTCACGGGAGTTATTTTGTGAAAGAAATACCAGAGAGGGAGCATAACCGACAGATATATTTTTGTTGATGCTCCAGCCAAAACCGATCTCAAATTTACTGATCCCGCCGGTACCATAGGCATCAGAGGCATAGTCAATCGTTTGGTTTTGCTCGTTCAGGATACTGCTGGTGTTAAAAAATCTATAGTTAGATCGTGTAACCGGGTGCAATGAGGCAGAGATCCCAAGTTTTTCTCTGTAAACAGGGAATGTAAGTTGCAGATAGCCTGCCTGAAGAGCCGTGTTCTTACTTTCTGTAGTATTATCTTCAGAAAGAAATTTTGAGAGACTAAATCCGGTAGAGGCTGTTGAAAACGTGTTAGTTCCCCAAAGTGCCGGATTATGCAGTCCGTTTGATTGGGCATTATCTAAAGAGATACCGGAGATTCCCATGCTGAGCTCTCGCGAAGTGTTAGTTTCAACCGGGAAGCCCATGCCAAAAAGAGAATAAAAAGATCCACTTTTGCCAATACTGCTTTCATCGCTTTGTGCAAGAGCGTTGTTGCTGAAAATGAACAGTAAGGCAAAAACCGTAGTAAAAATTGTATTTGAGTTCAGTTTATTCATTCAATGTAAGAGATAATAAGTTTGGGCCTTCTATCAGCCTGAGCATTTCCATTAAAGATCTGTGTGGAACGGAGAACTCCGGATAAAGATCCTATGCCAACATATATTTCATCTGTTTCAGCTCCACCGTAAAACAGGTTATTTAAAAGTAAAGTGATATTGCTGTTGTATGTTTCAGTGGATAGAGAATCTCTTGAGGCAGTAAATTCAGGTTGTGTGAGCTGATATTCAAAAGCCTCATCATAATCTGTGCCAAGGTGAAGGTTCAGAAGATTTAGGTTAGGCCTGCTGTGATTGGCCGCTAACGTACTGTTCAGGTCTTCTGCATTTTCCTGGATCACTAAACGGGCGTTTAATATATTTTTGGAACGGTATTCTTCTCTCAGCATTTCCAGGGGAAGATCGATACGCATCACTTCTTCGAGGGTCGTAAAAAGTGAGGTCGTTTCAGGGCTCTGTACCGCACCTGTTCTATCCATAAAATAAGCCCAGTTATTTAGCCCTACCCTGACGGTGTCAGATTTATCTGGACTCAATATCAAAAACTGACTGGCTGAAGAGCTCATGAATGAAATCTTATTGGTATTACTTTCGGGTACAATAGCCAGGCCATGAAACTCATAGCGGTAGGTTGAATCGGCATCATCCTCAGTACTGCTGAAATATGGATAATACTGGTCTTTCCAGGCTTCAGAGAGGTCAACGGTGATATTTTTTTCCTGACCGATGGTGAAGCTACCAACCGGGTTTGCGGAATTATAGGCAACTTCTGAATTAGACTTAATCTCGTTGCCTCTCCAGGTTTCGGTAACCTCATAAATGGAGAAATCTGAAGTGGAAAGCGTGTCACCATAAGTGTTAAGGCTATCCAACTGGATCTCCAGCTTCATGGAGAAGTTATCGCCAACAATATCGAGACTGTCAGGGATTTGTACACTGCGAATCGGTTTTAAAAGTCCAACCGTTGATACCTCTCCAAATAGCTGATCAGAATATTTACCGATGCTAAACAGACCAAAATTTCCGGTATAACCAACAAAGTTCTCGGTTGCGGTATTGTCCAGTGTCAGCGTGTCTGTAACTATTGATGGTTCATCAATAAAGCCACTGCCCACACTGCCGGGGTCTTCGCATCCACTTAGAAAAATAATTAAAGCTAACAGCGTAATGTATAAGGAAACAAAACCCTTATTGTGTATTGTCATTAAGAAAGTATTTAAAAAGTTTTCTTTCGGTTATTCTGCGTCAGATATTTTGCGATAATATTCAGCGAACTTATCAGAAACATCTTCAGGTGAACCCTGAATTTTTTCCGGCTTGATGCCAAGTTCATCAAATACGTCATCAAATTCGTCCTTCAGGTAATTTCCTGTCACGACGTGATCACTGTACTTTAAACCAAGTTTTAAAAGATCAACCTTTCCTTCTTCAGTAAGGTTATCAATATCGGTATCGGCCGGTAAACCGAGAAGCTCAAGAACACGCGCTGAATCAGAATCACCTTCATTAATTGGGTGATGCAGATTATAAACGATCTTAGTGTCTTTGAAGATCTTCTCATCTTTGTATAGGGTTTTCACCAATAATGGGGTCAAACCTGCAGGCCAGTCATGACAGTGAATAATATCAGGCTTCCAACCGAGCTTAATAACTGTTTCCAATACGCCTTTATTGTAAAAGGCTAAACGTTCATCATTATCTTCGTAAAACTCTTCAGAATCGGGCTTTCTGAATAGTCCCTTACGCTTGAAGTAGGTGTCGTTATCTAAAAAGTAAACCTGTAGTTTAGCGTTGGGAATACTAGCCACTTTAATTTTCATGGTCTCAACATTCTCTCCAACTTCTACTTCAATACCGGAAAGCCTTATCACCTCGTGAAGTCGGTTTCTTCTATCGTTGATGGTACCGTATTTGGGTAACAGGATTCGAATTTCAAATCCTTTGTCTTGTAGTGAAGCAGGCAAGAACCTTAACAGATCTGCTGTGTAGGTCATGCGTGCAAATGGAGAAATTTCTGCTGCAACGTATAGAATTTTCATAAATGTATGCTCTCAGTGATTACTCTTTGTTAGAGATTGTTTTACTGTCTTTTATTACTTGATTTAAATCTTCGTCATCATCCAGTGAATAGAAATCCAGAAGGGTATCGCCTCGTAATCCAAGTCGGAGTGTTTCTACTGCAATTACATCAGCAGGAACGATGTTTCCGAGGTTAACATTGCTTCCAAATTTACGGATGAACCAAACTTGTTGTTCTTTTTGAGGGGCCTCAAAAATCAGTTTATCCTGAGATATTTGATCGGTTATCTCTTCGATCAGTCCTGAACGAACTTCCCCGTTTGGCCGAAAAACACCCACTGTTCCACTCTCACGAGCTTCACAAATTACTTTTTCTGCTCCGGCATTCAACTCTTCATTTATCACTTTAACCCATTTGTAAGGTGGTATGATCTCATTGGGATTTTTACTTCCTACTTCCGAGTATACCGTAAAGTCTTTACTTAACTCTTTTATGATGGCCTGTTTTCTGTCGTCTGATAGCCAGATCGTGCCGTTAGAAACCTCAACATGACTGATATTATATCTTTCCATGAGCTTTACATAAGCATCCAGTTGATCTCTGAGCAGATAAGCTTCGAAAAGAGTGCCACCAAAATAGACCGGAATGTCAGCATTTTGATAAACAGCGATCTTTTCTTCAAGGTTTTGGGTTACATATGATGTGCCCCATCCCAGTTTAACTACATCAATGTAGTTAGAGCTGGATTCAACAAGATCTTCGGCTTGCCTTACGCTATAACCTTTATCCAGGGCCAGTGTGAGGCCTTTAGTTCTGGGTTTATCAGTTCTGTAGGGTAAATTTTTGAGTGTAAATGCCATAAATTAGTTGAAATATGTAAGCCTGAAATATACAAAAACACTACCTGTATATGAAATCGACTAACACTATAGTTATTTATCGCGGTTTATGTTCCTGTTACTGAGCTCGATGAGATGGCGGATATGATCTTCATCTATGGATTCTAGCATGTCGGTTGTGTACCTCCAAAGCCAGTTATTGGACGATGTGCCCGGTATGTTCATCCGGTGTTCAGCATCCAGCCCCATATAGTCCTGTAATGGAAAAATAGCCTGGTCAGAGACGGATAACATCCCCAAC
>OBLN01000139.1_pt1 | contig 26454 bp, 25 predicted proteins | sample 1519301 | NCBI WGS metagenome assembly OBLN01 (sample SAMEA2452533, study PRJEB22499) | sediment metagenome | reverse complement strand
GCAACAGGCCTCACGTGTTCGGATATAGGCAGAGACAAACCCGGGCAACACCAGAGTGCGGTGCAGATGCTGCTCGGAGGCGGTCAACTCCTGATAGTAGCGGCAGTAATTGCGCCACGCCCGGGGGCGAATTCCCAGCAGGCCCGGGGTTTGCATTTTGAAATGCTGAGGATTGAAACGCCGGGCCGCCTCGCGCGCCACACCGTCTACCCCGCTCAAAAGAGCCACTTGGTGCGCCGTAAGATCGTTAAACAGACGCTCAATGCGCTGAGCCCCATCATCTCCGTCACGCAGCCAATTTCGCAGAACATCTTCGGCGTTGCCGCACTGAAATTCTTCCCACGCCTCACCCAGAATTCTGCGCGGCGACAAACCGAATTCGTCGGCAAAACAGCGTAGACCTTCGATCAATCGAGCCACGCCCGAAATGAGAGCCGTGCCCGTGCGGTGCGATGGACGGTAATTCGCCTGCAGGGTTGTCTGCTCATCCCTGCGAGCCATGCCGACGGACGAACAGTTTGGCTTTTTTTTGTGTTTCGCCATAAGATTTACCCTTTTCGACACACGATATCGCACAAGCGACACCGAAAGGGGCCGCATCACGGACGAAACCCGAACAAGCGGGAGGAGGAGTTATACCGAAGCAGGAGATGGTTTGGCGTGCTGGACTGATGGGATATATAGGCAGAATGCGCCGCAATGCGGCGAAGAGATCCCCCAAAAGTTCAATCCAATAAAAAAAACAATCAATTCCAAACCCCCAAATTTTGAACAAAGCAAGCCGTCAAAGACTCATTAAATAATTACAGATCAGGGATTTAACACAACGAGCAATTTTGTGTCAAAACAAAAAACGAAGGGAATCTCCTTATTCATTTTGATTACAAAGATTGTCTTTTTTATTTTAAATAGAAGAAAATGCGATTTTACAGTCGGTTGTCTGTGGGGCAGAAACCGTATCGGCAGGAAATTAATTTTCACAAACAAGAGAGATGAAATCAGACCGAAATTTTCTATTGACTCGACATGCGGCCTTTGCTATAAACAGGCCTCACTTCACGGGGCTATAGCTCAGCTGGGAGAGCGCTTGAATGGCATTCAAGAGGTCAGCGGTTCGATCCCGCTTAGCTCCACCATAAAAAACAAGCACTTACGGGTTTTTCCTGTAGGTGCTTGTTTTGTTTTGGGTGGTTGGGTGCCACTTTTTGGGTCTACACCAAACAGGGGGGGATGGAGAATAGCCCACCACAAATTATTGATCAAACATCTACCAAAAAAAGCTGCGCAGTTGCTCCTCCCGTAGCCGTTAGGCTTGGTGGGAGTAGTTTATTCTGTTTTATCTGCACAAAATTTTCCAAATAACACCCAGCGGATTACATTTGATGTAATTTTTCAACCAACGGGGGTGGTCAAATTTCGATGATCACAGGTGGTCAATTTTCGGTTGTTATTTCGAGACCCTGGATAGCATACCTCCCACCGGCCCCATTCAGGGGTATAGGCTCGACAGGCTGAACCGGCTCTTAAGGGAGTTGTTCCATCCGGGAGAGCCACAACAGGAGCATCAGCACAGGGATATACGCCAGTCACAGCCGCATACCCAGACTCATGGAAATTAGAGATGCTCTGCCGGAGAAGAAGCAGGGACAGGAACAGAACGGTTCTGCAGAAGATGCGCACTCTGAGGATGCCCAGCAGGCAACGCCCCATGGCACGGTAGCTCTGGCGTGGGACTTCTAGCTGGGTCTTCAGGCCAATAGTTGTTCCAGAAGGGGATCTATTTCAGGTGCAAAAGGGTTTACCAGGGTAACTCCACGCCAGGTAAATCCAGCATGCATATCTTCAGTCAGAAGTATGCGACAGTGCTGTTCTGCAGCTACTGCGAGAATCAGTGCATCCCAGATCTGGAGTTTATGATCCACATTCAGATCCAGTGCTGCCTGAAATGCAGGCCAGGTTGAGTCGGCTACACCGAAGGTATCTGCCCAGCTCAGTACCGCTGAGCGCGTATCTTCAGCGCTTCTCTTCGCCTTGGAGCGCAGCACCCGGCTCAGCTCTCCCAACGCCTGGGCCGGGATAATTACCTCACCAAGGGGCAGGCGTTCCACCAGTTCCATGGCTCTGCCACATCTGGATTGATCGCCAAGCCCCTCTGCATAGGCAAGGACATTGGTATCCAGGGCAACCCTCATACCTATCTACTCCCCGCATTCATCATCGTATAGTTCGTCCCTGGTCCAGTTGCGCTCACCGGTAATTTTCTGCTGACGCAAACGCTCAAGCAGAGATTTACGCGCAGCACTGTGCTGGGCCTGCTGCCTGTGCGCAGGAATTATGGATGCTACAGGCTTGCCACGCGAGGTAATAGTTACAACGTCTCCCTGAGATACCTGGCGTAGAACCTTAGAAAAATGGCGGTTTGCATCGCTCGCACTTATGTTCTTCATGGAAACCTCCCCCTTTAAAAGTAGTGCTTAACACTATTTACCCACAGCAAGCACCTGCAGTCAAGCAGGAAGACACCAAATAATTTACCCGAATATGAAATGAAAGGAGAATTACTATGCCCATGCGGGATACCGAACTTAGCGGTCTGGCCATGACCGGGCTTTTGTGTCTGATTTAATCAGATCGTCTCTACTTGCCATAATTCACCTCAGATTTGGGTGCCACTTCGGGTGCCACTTTTTTGCAGGAAACAGCGCTTTTTCAGGGGAACACAGGGGAAGAATCATATTTGTAAGTATCCTGAACTTCAAGGCTTTTTTTGTTCCGATAGCACCAATTATTCCATTACTACCACCCCTTGCCTTTCGGCTCCAGCCGCACCAACTCATAGCTGCGCGAACCCAGTCCCATTTTCTCGGCATGTTCCAGAGTCACTTCATAATCGATCTGCGGATGCATGCCGCGGAATTTGTCGCCGCCGGGTTCGTGTCCGGTCTGAAGGGCTGTGCCGGCAATTCCGGTGGCCTGATTGACCAGGTCGACAGCGGCTTGATCGATGGCGACGGGGTCTGTGGAGACGAGAATGCCGATATCGGGCACGATGGGCGCGTCGGAGTGGCCGTAGCAGTCGCAGGAGGGAGAGACGTCGGTGACAAAGGTTAAATAGAGGGATTTGCCGGATTTTCCTTCCACCGCCCCCGTGGCATACTCGGCCATTTTCTTCATCACCAGCGGAGCTTCTTCGTTCCACTGAATCTTGATCGCCTTCTCCGGGCAGACGGTAATGCAGCGGCCGCAGCCGGCGCATTTTTCCGCATCGATGACAGCCGTCCCTTCGATGATGGCCACCGCGTCATGCACGCAGGCCTTGTAGCAGGCGCCGCAGGCGGTGCAGTACTTCTCCGCCACTTGGGGAGCCACATTGGAGTGCTGCTCGAGCTTGCCCTCACGGCTTGAACAGCCCATGGCGAGATTCTTGATGGCGCCGCCGAAGCCGGTCAGGTCGTGCCCTTTGAAATGGGAGACGGTCACCAGGGCGTCCGCTTCGAGGATTCCCGACGCAATATCGACAGACGAAAGCATCTCTCCGTTGACCGGCACGCGCCGCGCCGAATGCCCGCGCAGTCCGTCGCACATGATCAGCGGCGCACCGACGACAGCGTAGGCGAAACCGTTTTCGATGCCGCAGGACAGGGCGGAAACCGCCTCCTTGCGTTCTCCCGGGTAGAGGGTGCTCGAATCGGTCAGAAAGGGCTTGCCGCCGCCGGCCCTGATGCATTCCACCACCCGGCGCAGAAAAACGGGGCGCACATAACCATGACCGCCGCGTTCACCGAAATGAACCTTCACCGCAACCAGATCGTCCCGCGCGACGATTCCATCCAGGCCGCCATCCGCAAGCAGACGCTCGATCTTGTCGAGCAGGTTCTCACGATGGCCGGCACGAAGATCAGCCAGAAAAACTGGACTTGCCATATCAATCCCTCCCATCAAACTAAAGCCTCAAATCGAGAAATAATAATAATGGCCATACCTTATTCCCGCGGAAAGTCCTCCCGGTTGTCGGTCTTCTTCTCATTCGGCAGCACCCCAAAAACAAACCCGACAATTGCTCCAAATATCGCCCCTGACCAGGGGCTGGCAAGGGTGCCTCAGGTGCTGCTGGCGCATTGTCCCAGGTAGCCGAGCAATGCACCCCCGGCAACTCCAAAGGATGTCAGAACCACAATCTTCAACGGTCTATTCATTTATCTTGAAATCCTTTCTTTGTAGATCAGCCTACCTTGTCCCCTCCTTCAGGGTCAAGACCGCAACAAAGCGACTTCCTTGACACCTCGCAGAACCTGATAAAATGAAAAGAGTCGAAAAAACAACACGTTCAACATCCTTAAAGCGAATTTTTTACCACTCAGCACGCGTCTTGCGACGCGTATCTTGCTGGAAATTCCAGCGAAACAACAAAAACAGAAAGGGGACAGACCATGAATGAAACCGTAACGGTCGATTATGCCTCGAAAGAAGCCATGCAGAATGCCGTCAACGACCTTCTTGGAGCGGGCATCCCTCAGGACAAATTCTATGTCGACGAGGAAAAACTCGAGATCAAGGTGATCACACCCGTCGCAAGCAAGCCCGAGATACTGGAGCTGCTCAACCGGCACACCACCCGCTGACCCTCATACCACAGGCGGGGCGCTGACCACTTGACCTTTTTTCGGCGCACCCGCCTTCCTAAAAATGTACAATATTCCACACCCATTTTAGAAAATCCAACACCCGCCCCTTCTCTGACTCCACTTAAAATCCCTTATTTTCAAGTAGTTACACTAACCAACAGTTTGGCACAAAAACTGATATCCCTGTAATTCAGTTTGTAAAACCAGGCGCACGGTGAAAAACGTGGGCATCACACTGTTGACTCTCCGGAATTCCGCGGCTTCGCTTCAGGATTCCCCACGAAACTGGAGTTGAGAAATGACCGATCGGAACGCAAAGAAAGATTGTCGGTGCGGTGGAAATAGGCGGGCGCCGCGTGGTGATGATGGGCGTCGATCCCGAAATCGAGTTCAACCTGAAAAGATGGTGGACGATCGATTGCTTATTGCCACTCTGCCCAGGGTTCAGAGTATCCTCGGGCGCGAAGGCGTGATGGGCCCCTCGGGGTCAGGAAAAAGCACCTTTCTCTCAATCCTCGGCGGACTGTGCGGCCCCAGCGCAGGGCGCGTCGTCATCGACGGCATCGATATTCATGCTCTCAGCGGTGAAAAACTTGCCGACTTCAGGCGCGAATATCTCGGCTTCGTTTTCCAGTCCTTCAACCTGGTGCCCTACCTCAGCGCCCTGGAAAACGTCATGCTTCCATTGGCCATTAAGCGCATGCCCACCCCCCAAAAGCGCGACCGCGCCCGGGAAGTACTGGCCAAAGTTGGTCTCGAACACCGCGCCACCCACTTGCCCAGCCAACTCTCCGGCGGCGAACAGGAGCGCGTCGCCATTGCACGGGCGCTGGTCAACGAGCCGCCGCTGATTCTGGCCGATGAACCTACCGGTAGCCTGGATTCCACGACCAGCAAAGAGATCATGGACCTGCTGGCCCATCTCAACCAGGAAGGGCAGACCATCGTCATGGTGACTCACAACCAGGAAAACACGGAATATTTCCAGCGCACGATATCGCTCAGGGACGGGCAGGTCGATTCGGACCGGTCGGTTTATACGGCAACTCGGGCCGCAGCAGCAGGTTAACCGCAGATTTATGGGCTGGGGTTTCAGTTTAGCTGGAGAAGAATAATTTCCGCAGCACCATCAACCCCACAGCAACCAACGACCAGACCCCCAACGCCGCAAAAGCCAGCCCCCAGGCGGTGACGGATTCACTGCCGCCGGCGGCGTCAAGCACGCTCCCGAATGCCAGTGGCGCAAGAAAACCTGCGCCGAACCCCATCAGAGAATGCAGCGCCATCGCCGCTCCCTTGCGGCCCGGTTCGGAGGCGGCTACCATTCCGGCCGTCAGGGCGGCGGAATCTCCCATGACACACAGGAAGTAGAGAGTCATCAGGATAAAGACGAGGATGATGGGAAGCGGTGCGCTGAACCCCACCAGGCAGGCAAGAAGCCCCGAGCCGGTCATGGCGGAAAGGATCAGGCGGCGACGCCCCCGTTTGACGGCGGCCTCGTTGCCGAAGATGCTGGCCAGCGGCCCAAGCAGGTTGATCCAGGCAGCCAGAGCTGCTGCACCGAACCAGAAACCGCCCTCAGTGGCAGTCAGCCCCAGACTGAACGCAAAAAACGCCGGCAGCCAGGAACGCAGACCGAACAGCTCCCAGCAGTGCGCCGCGTAGCCGAGGATATACCCCATGGCTTCGCGATTGCGCAGCACAGGCCGGAAATCGAAGACCGGAACGGGCGGGGCGTCACTGCCCTGCGGCGATCGCGCAGGGAAAGAGAAGAAAATGAGCGGTCCGGCGATAAAAGGCCCCACCGCCGCCGCGAAAAAAACCCACTGCCAGCCGACCGGTTCCAGAGCGCCGGCCAGCAGCAGAGAGCCCGTTGTACCAAGACCGAAAGTGGCGGTATAGAAGGCGACCCCGCGACTGGGGACCGCACCGCGAAAATGATCGGTCAGCAGGCGCAGACCCGGCATATAGGTTCCGGCCAGCCCCGCACCGACCAGGATCTGGAAAAAGACAGCCGACCGCAGCCCCTGGGCGAACAGGGCGAAACCAAGGCTGCCGGCGCAGGCCAGCAGGGTGGCGAGAAGATAAATACGGCGGGTGTCGATGCGGTCGGTCAATCCGACCAGAAAAGGGGTGGCGAGCATGTACCCCACAAAAAAAGTTCCGCTGATCAGTCCGGCCTCTGAATTGCTCAAATCCCACGCGGCCCGCAGCCGCGGCAGTAATGCAGGATAGGTGGCGAAGCCGGTCATGCTCAGGATTTCCGCCGTACAGATCAACAGCACCAGGCGTGATGGGGAGAGGCGCTCGACCAGGGTCTTCAAAGACTGTCCTCCTACAAAGAGGTTGTTTTCAGGAGACCGGATTCAGACGATTTTCTTCCGCCAATGATTTTATTATCTACCGCATATTATTTTAATACATCAACCGAAATAGAAAATCATGCAATAATTTCATCATTTTGGCGGGAAAATAAGTATTTATCCAACCCTCAAGCCTCCCTCTGAATGTATAAAAAAAATATCCTACCCGGCAGTCCTTTAATTACGCAAAACAAAAAGACAAAAAAATAATTCTTGTATTTTCAATATCTTAGAAATGTTTTTTTCCTGGAAAAGGGAGTTGGCACTGCTGATGCTATATAGAAAGACAACAACGAAAAAAACACAGTGGACTTTGCCACTCACGGAAAACCCTTAAAAAGGAGGCACATCATGAAAGCGACCTTGTTGACCACATTGACCCTGCTCGGTATTGCTTCTCCCGCCCTCGCCGCCGCCGGCGCAACGGAACACAGCGGACTGCTGGTCTGGGCCTTCATCGGATTCTTCGGCCTGATCGTGGTCGCCCAACTGGTCCCGGCATTCCTGGTACTCTTCGGTGTCGCCAAAAGCTTCGGCCGTGAGCAGCAGCACCAGATCAACTGACCCAAACTGAAAAACTGAACATGCCATCCCGGGCGAGGAAACCTGCAAAGGATCTTCGCCCTTTGTTTTTTCATTTACCGCAAGTCAAGAGTAAAGGCGCAGCATGGTCACCTCGTCGCGCAGGATCTGCAGATCCACTTCGGTACCAGCGGGCAGAAAAGTTGCCTCGCGGGGCAACACCGCCAGGCCGTTGGCGCATACCATGGTGCGCAGGATGCCGGTGTGCTGATCACCGGCGGTGGAGGCAGTGTAGCGGCCGTCCTCAATCGTGACCCGCACCCGGATGAAGCTGACCTTGCCGGGTTTTTTCCTGGTATCCTCTTTCAGAACGCCCTTGACGAAGGGGCGCACCACCCGCTGATGTCCCATCATACGCAGCAGCCCCGGCCGCACGAACTGTTCAAAGGTAATCATGGTGGACACCGGATTGCCCGGCAGGGAAAAAACCGGGATCCGATCCTTGAGACTGAACGCCGTCGGCCCGCCCGGCTTGATGGCCACCTTCCAGAACATCTGCCGGGCACCCAGATCCGCCAACACATCGCGCACAAAATCACGGTCACCGGACGACACTCCGGCCGAAGTGATCAGGGCGTCGCAGTTCAGTCCCTCGGTCAATTTACGACGATGGTCCTCAGGCGTATCCAGGGCAATGCCCAGCATCACCGGTTCGCCGCCGCATTCTCTCACCGCCGCCGCCAGCGAAAAGGAATTGGAATTGATGATTTTCCCCTCCGCCGGCGGCTGCCCCAATTCGATAAGCTCGTCACCAGTGGAGAGAATGGCAACCCGCGGGCGGCGATGAACCGGAACCATCACCATCCCCATAGACGCCAGCATACTGATCTCGGGAGGTCGCAGCACAGTGGCGGCAGGAATAATGACATCACCGGAAGAGACGTCTTCACCGTGAAAGCGGATATGCTGACGCAGAGCCACAGGAGCGGTGAGCCGAACGCTGTCACTGCTTTCCTCGGTCTCTTCAAAGGGGACCACGGCATCGCACTGCGGGGGGATGGGAGCGCCGGTCATGATCTTCACTGCGCACCCCGGCTCCACCGGCGGTTCGGGACGCCCGCCGGCCGGGATATAGCCGGAAATTCTGAGAGTGACACCTTCTTTGCAGTCGGCAGCCCGCACGGCAAAACCGTCCATGGCGGAATTGTCGCACAGCGGCATAGGCCAGGGCGCGATCACGTCTTCGCCCAGAACCCGCCCGCAGGAATCGAGCAGCGGTACCCGCTCCACACCGAGAGTGGGGACATTTTCCAGAATCAATGAGCGTGCATCTTCAAAGCAGATGCTCATAAAACATTCTCCATAGGGCAATATTCAGAAGACGAGGTCTCGACAGCCTGCGTCAGCCTGCCGTTTTCAAGCCGAGAAACTTCGCCGTTCAGTCGGCGGGCCTGATCCCCATCGTGAGTGGACATGATAACCGCCACCCCCGCTTCGGTCAGCGCGGCCAGATTGGTTTCAAAAAGCGAAAGGGAATCATCGTCAAGACCCGCAGTCGGTTCATCCAGCAGCAGAACTTTGGGCCGGATGACCAGGGCGCGGGCCAGGGCCACACGCCGGCTCTCTCCGCCGGAGAGCGCACGGGCACGGCGGTTTTCAAATCCCTCCAGGCCGACGGAGTGCAGCACCTTGAGAATACGGCGGCGCTGAAGGTCGCCATTGATATCACGCAGTCGCAGACCGAACGCAAGGTTGTTGTAAACGGTGTTGTCAAAAAGAAAGGGAGATTGCTCAACCAGAGTAATCTGCCGGCGGAATTTATGACGTCCCGCCGCGCCCTTGATAGAGTTTCCGTTGAAGCGGATCTCACCCTTATCGGGGGGCAGCAACAGCGCAAGAAGCTGCAGCAACGTGCTCTTACCGGCTCCGTTGGCCCCTGCCAGAAAATACATCCGGCCGGCCGCGAAATCCATTCGCTCGACACTGAGATTGAACTGGTTGCCACGCCGGTACTCGAGATTATGTATGGATAATATTGGATTCATAGGCCTAATGCTGTTGAAGCAGGTTGAGAAAGAGATTGACCATCAGCGCCACGGCGATCAGGACGATTCCCAACGCCAGACCGAAAGCGAATTCACCCTTGCTGGTTTCAAGGGCGATGGCAGTTGTCATGGTCCGGGTATAGCCGCGGATGTTGCCGCCGAGCATCATGGCGACGCCGACCTCTGCGATTACCCGGCCGAACCCGGCGACAACCGCCGCAATGATGCCGAAGCGGATCTCGAGCAGAAGCTGCCAGACCGCGCGCGTGCGCCCCGCTCCGAGAGTGAGAGCCGTCGGCATGATGCGCGGATCGGCACCGGTAACCGCCGCCACGGTGTAATTGGCGACGATGGGCGTGGCAAGGACCAACTGTCCGGCAATCAGAGCCATCGGCGTAAATAAAAGTCCGAGGCTTCCCAATGGCCCCTGGCGACTGAAGAAACCAAACAGAACCAGGCCAACGACGACAGTGGGAAGAGCCATCATCGTGTTGAGCCCGGTCAATATTGCCCTGCGACCGGGAAAACGCCCCAACCCGATGCCGACCCCCGCCGGTATCGCAACCACGGCCGCAAAAATGGTGGCCGTCACCGATGTGTAGAGAGAGGTCCACACCGCGTGCACCACATCCGGGTCGGCGGCAAAAACCAGCCCCAGAGCCGAGAGCAACGACTCGATCAGAAAATCCAAGGCGATCTCGCAAGGCTTAGCGTGAGAGATTCATGGGAAAGAAGACCTGCTCCCCGTCGATTTTGAAATCATCGATGATCTCCTGTCCGGCGGGACCGGTGATGAATTCAACGAATTTCATGGCCAGGTCATATTTCACATGAGGGTGCTTTTGCGGATTGACAGCAATCACGCCATAGGGATTGAAAAGCCGATCATCGCCCTCAAAAACGATCTCAAGATCGGTCTTCTCCTTTTTGAATGCAATATAGGTTCCGCGATCGGCCAGCGTATATCCGTCCTTCTGGGTCGCCATGACGATCACTTCTCCCATCCCGCGCCCGGATTCGATATACCACTGCCCCTCCGGGGAAATATCGGCCTGCTCCCACAACTGCTTTTCTTTCTGGTGGGTTCCAGACTCATCGCCACGGGAAACAAAGGGAGACTGGGCATCTGCAATGACGGCCAGCGCCTCCGCAGCGGAGAAGGCCTGGGCGGCGTCGGCCGGGTCGTCCACCGGCCCGAGAATGACAAAATCGTTATACATGACATCATGCCTGTTCACACCGTAACCGGCCGCCACAAAGGCATCTTCCAGGGCGCGCGCATGGACCAGAACAATGTCGACATCGCCGGATTCAGCGATTTTAAGCGCCTTGCCGGTGCCAACCGCAATCACGGCAACCTGACAGTCATAAAGTTCTTCAAAAGGGGGCAGAAGCTGATCGAGCAGACCGGAATTTTCGGTGGAGGTCGTGGTCGCCATGCGCAGCCGTTCCGCCGCCGAAACCGGCTGAACAACCACAAGAACGTAAAACAGAACCAGCGCAACTTTGAGAACGGATGTTTTTTTCATGGAGAGACCTTTCGGAAGGATATAAAATTCAAGGCTTTCCCGGAATGGAACGGCCCTGTTCAATCCGCCCGCAGTGCGAGCCGAGTTCCGAGGTCTCCTTTCCAAGCCGGGAGGCACAACCGTTTCCAGCTGTACCCATTGGCCGCACGCCATGGGATATTCCCGTCAGGCGTGACGGCTCGGAGAACAATAAATTGTACGGTATACTAGCAAATTCTGTGCGCAAAACCTATCTATCTGTAATAAATAGATTTTTCACAACAAGGGGCTCCTTGCCCTCAGTAAAGTGAAACGGATTGGCCCACCTGGGCGTGTCGTTTTTGAGTCATTTTGTCTCACCCTTCAAACGAATCCCATCGCGCGCCAGTTCAACACGCCCCTCCTTGTACAATCCGCCCACCGCTTTTTTGAAGACCTTCTTGCTCATTCCCAGTGTCTGGAAAATCTCCTGCGGCGAACTCTGGTCATGCAGCGGCAGAAAGCCTTCCGGCTGCAGCGCTTCGAGAATCCTGTCCCGCGCATCCACCACGCCCGCAGCCCCGCTGCGGCGCAGGGTCACATCGACTTTGCCGTCGTCACGAATATTCTGCACAAAAGCTTTAAAGCGCTGCCCCCGCTTCATGCCGGGGCGCACCTCGTCACGGTACAACAAGCCCGGATAGAGATCGTTGATGATGACCTTCACGCCGAGATCGGTGAAATCCCACAGCAGCACCTCCACCTCGTCGTTGATCTTCAGATCTCCCGGCGGCTCTGCCAGGCATTTTTCAACGCGAGCGGTCGCCACGACCCGGCTGCGGTCGTCAAGGCAGACCTTGACCAGGTAGCGGTGCCCCTTGCGCATGCGCTCAGGCTGCTCGCTGTAGGGCACGAGCAGCTCCTTGTCCAGCCCCCAATCGAGAAAGGCGCCGTGTTTCGTAACGTCGCTGACCTGGAGCTGGGCGAATTCACCCACCTGAGCTTTGGGGTGTTTGAGGGTCGCTACCGGCAGCCCCGCCGTATTGATGAAAACAAAAACAGCCAGCTCGTCCCCCGGCGCGGCACTGCCGGGCACTTCGCGGGCAGGCAGCAGAATGCGCAGATGCTCATCCTCAAACCAGGCGCCTTCCTCGTCGATCGCCGTGATTTTAAGTTTATTGATACAACCGATCTGGATCATGATCTCTCCAAACAAAGTTTAATGTCACGGTTCAACATGGGGAAGGAAGAGGCAGATGGAACGCTCAACCTCAGTCCAGCGGCAGATACTCGACCTTGACGATTTCCAGCTCCTCGCGACCGCCGGGGGTCACAACGGTGACTTCATCCCCTTCCCGCGCATTGAGCAGCGCGCGCCCGACCGGCGAAAACCAGCTGATCCGCCAGCGCGAAGCGTCCATTTCATCGCCGCCCACCAGGCTCAGCACCCGCTCCACGCCGTCGGCGTTTTCCACCGTCACCGTCGCTCCGAACAGAACCCGGTCACCGGCACGCTCCTTCTGGTCGAGAGGGTCGACGATGTCCGCCGCATCCAGCTGCTTGGTGAGAAAGCGGATTCTGCGATCGATCTCCCGCAGGCGTCTTTTGCCGTACTGATAATCCGCGTTCTCGGAACGGTCGCCGTTGGAAGCCGCCCAGGCCACCGTATCCACCATGGCTGGGCGCTCCTTGTAGAGCAGTTCCTTAAGTTCTGTCCGCATACGCGCGGCGCAGCCGGGCGTCATATAATTTTTGCGGGGCTGGCTCATATCCTTTGACCACCTGTTCAAATTTCGCAGTCCTGACAGTCGTCGGGAAACTATTTTCCGCCAGGTTCAGCGAGCAATAACCGATTTTGGGGTGTAATGTCACCCGGAATCGTCTGTGTATGGACAAAATACCCGGCACGGCGCACCCGTCCAACTCGCATCACATCTACGGCGAGAGGACCGTCGAGCCAGCCCTGCCGTCCGCCCGGGTCACTGCTTTTGAGAACCGCTGAAGCGATCTGCGAATTGAGTGTCAGGCGATTGCGAGAGGCGCGATTCATGCTTGACAGCCTACAGCCGGCGGCAGACAAGCACAAGTCGATTACGGGGGCGCACCATGGTGGACAACCCGGCTCTGTCTTCATAGCCGTACTTTAAACTGACGACATCAAAACCCGTGTTCCGGGCAAGCTGTGCAAGTTGACCGGGTCGGAAAATCTGCTTGTGTCCGAAGGGCGCCGCGGAATAAAAAGAATTCAGATACAAAGAGACTTTCCCGCCGGTGAGACGATAGAGCCGCTCGCTGAAGCGATACGATACGGCTTCACGGGACGGCGTATCGATAAATAGCATCCCTCCGGGTTTCAGGACGCGCTGCACCGCTTCCATGGTCTCCACCGGATAGTTGACGTGCTCGACAACATCCCACAGGGTCGCCACATCAAAACGGCCGGCATTTTCCTCCTGCCGGCCGAACTGCTCGATCGTATGAGGGAATAGATCCAGACCGAACTTCAGGCGGGCGAACTCGCGGCGCATGCGGCTCGGCTCCAGGCCGTGGACAACCGCCCCCTCCCCGGCAAGAAGCACCACGAACTGCCCCACTCCCGCTCCAATATCGAGGCAGGAAGCCCCCTCCAGGCCAACATGCCTTTTTATCAGCTCAAGACGCAGCGCCGGCAGCGGATCGAACCCGCGTAGCCGCTCCTCCATATAAGCCCTTGAGGTTTCATCCAGAGGCGTGCCCATATCGGGAGAAGAATTACCGGCCGGCAGGTCGAGAAAAGCGATAGCATGGAAATCACAAGCCGTACAGCGATATATAATTTTCCCGCCGTCGAGGCGGTAAAGCGGCTCCGCTGCAGTTTCTCCGCAGAATTTGCATCGCTTGAAATCATAATTGAGCGACATCGACTATTCCTCACGGACCTGTATAAATATCGGGAAAGGGCGATTATATGACATTTGCGGGTCGATTTGGTTAAAAATGTCTCTACGGCCCCCCAAACATTTTGAAGATTCGGGCCTGTCGTCATCGAAGATCAAAAGGGCCTTTCCACAAATTATAAGTAGCGCACAATTCACGTTTTGCTATAGTTGGAGTTCATGTATTCAATCGGAGCTTTTCGGCAACCGTCGTATATTGACAGCAACCCCGGAGGTGAAAATGGTAAAAGAAATCGGCTTTATGGGATTGGGAACTGTGGGCCGCCACATGGCGATAAACCTGTTGAAGGGCAATTACAACCTGACCGTCTATGACCGGCAGCCCGATGCCGTTGCAGACCTGGTCCGCCTGGGCGCCAAAGAGGCACAAACACTCCATGATGTGGCGAGCAACAAGGATATGGTCATCATCATCCTTCCCGAACGCCAGGAAACAGAGGAAATGCTCTCGGGCGACCGGGCTTTTCTCGATGCCCTCGAGCCCGGAACGATTCTGGTCGACATGGGCACTCACAGCCTCGAGGTGACCCTGGAACTCGACAAGGCCGCCAAAGAGCGCAAGGCTCTCTTCCTTGAGGCGCCGGTATGGGGGACCAAGGAACATGCCGCCAACGGGCTCCTGACCATTCTCGCCGGGGGGGACGAAACGCTGCTGGGCCGCTGCCACGAGCCGTTCTCTCTACTGGGGCTTCACATCATTCACGTCGGCGATGTGGGCGATGCCACCCGCATGAAGTTTGTCGCCAATGTCGTGCAGGCCGAGTTGATGCAGGCCCTGGCCGAAGGGCTGACCCTGGGTGAAAAGCTCGGCTTCAGCCCCGAAAAAATCATTGAAGTCCTCGATTCGGGCGGCGCGGCCTCGCCACTTTTCAACGCCAAGGCACGCTCCATCGCACGCGGCAACTTCTCCCGCAATCTTGCTCTCAAATATGTCTATGAAGGTCTTCAACTTGCTCGGGAAGCCGGAGAGAAAGAGGGGCTGAAGCTTCCAGCGGCGGACGCGGTCAGCCAGATCTATTCACAGGCCCTTGAGCAGGGCCTGGGTGAGGAAGATTTCTCGGCGGTCATCAAGGTACTGCGAAAATAAACCGTTTCAGAAAAAGAATGAGTTTAACAAGGGCGCTCATCCATCACCAGGATGAGCGCCCTTGCCTTTTCCCGGTATTTACCAGGGCAGCTGCTCGCCATTGCTGTGCCAGAAGGAGCCGCTGTTCTCAAGGTTCAATTCAGCGATCCGCTGCGCCAGCCCAGCGGCCGAATCCTCCGGGCTGATCAGTCCGCCGAAATTGACCATGCGGGTATTGACGAAGCCCGGATGCAGCTGCGCCACGGCAATGCCGCGGCCTTTGAGGTCGATGGCCAGTGATCGGCCGAAGGCATTGAACGCCGCCTTGGATGCGCGGTAGCCATAACGCCCCCCCGAATCGTTGTCGCCCATCGACCCCATGCGGCTGGTGATATTGGCGATCTTGCTTCCCCGCTGCATATTGGGCAGCAGCGCCTCACAGATGCGCAGCGGCGCAATGGCGTTGACCTCCATCTGCAGGCGGATCGAATCGAAGTCCAGCTCCCCCAGTACCTCATCTTTGAGAACTCCGGCGTTGTTGATCAGCAGATCAATGGTTTTGCCTTCGAGGACGGTGGCCAACCGCCTGACATCCTTCTCCTGAGTGACGTCAATGTTGTCAATGACCTGTGCCGCGACCTCTTCAAGTTCAGGCGACGACTGGCGGCAGACGCCGGTCACCTGCGAGCCTTCCCGCTGATAGAGTCGCGCCAGTTCAAGACCGATTCCGCGATTGGCTCCGGTAATCACAACATGGCTCATATTTTTCTCCTTCCATCCAAGCAATGTACAATCACAAGCTGTCCGGTTATTTTTCGGATTCAGCTATCTTCAAGTGCGGAGGAAACCATATAACCTCGTTCGCCATCACCGTAAGAGGTGTCCCTGTTGTATTCATAAGATATCAAAGATTTGAGCTTTTAAAACAAAAAGTCATTTATTTTATCCATACTTAAGCTCACGGGGAGTCGCTTTTGCGTATGGAATTTGTTCACTCAAGAAGATGCGGAAATTTTATTGAATACTTTTGGGCAATCGGCCTACAAAATCATTCCGGTGACCAGCCTCCTAGCCGCTCCAGGTTGCTGAAACCGCTGCAGCCGCTATAATGTGGATGCGATACGAGGCGGTCCGCAGCCTTGAAACAGATCCCACCACCTGGAGGAGGCCCTATGGAGATAGATATCCGGGAATGGCTCAACATCCTGATACCCCTCGGGATTCTGGTTCTTGCCGCAATCACGGGAGGTGTGCTGCATAAGGTTCTGTTCCGCATTCTGGACAAACTGGCAGCGAGAACAAAGAACCTCTGGCTCCACAGCATCGTCCGCAATCTTGAAGGTCCGGCGCGCCTGCTGCTGCCCCTCGCCTTGCTCCTGCTCATCACTCCATCTCTGCACCTCAATGCAGAAGTCATCGCGATTCTGCGCCACATTTTCAGCCTTATTTTCATCGGCGGATTGAGCTGGATTCTGGTTTCGGCGGTCTTTGTCATTCGGGATCTCATTCTGCATAACCAGAAGCTGGACTCACGCGACAATCTGCGCGCACGCGTGATATACACGCAGGTCAATGTTCTTGTTAAGATCCTCGTCGTGATCATCTGCGTGATCGGCGCATCATCCATGCTGATGACCTTTGAGAAGGTCCGCCAGATCGGGGTCAGCCTGCTGGCTTCGGCCGGTATTGCCGGGATCATCGTCGGTTTCGCCGCACAGAAAAGCCTTGCCACACTTTTTGCCGGTATCCAGATCGCGGTGACGCAGCCGATCCGCATTGACGACGTGGTGATAGTTGAAGGGGAATGGGGCCGTATCGAGGAGATTACCCTCACCTATGTCGTTGTGCGCATCTGGGACCTGCGTCGGCTTGTCGTGCCGATCACCTATTTCATCGACCATGCCTTCCAGAACTGGACCCGCGTCAGTTCGGACATCCTTGGAGCCGTGTTTATCTACGCGGACTACCGCCTGCCGGTCGATGCCCTGCGTGAGCAACTGCGCATAATTCTGGAAAATTCCGAAGACTGGGACGGCAAAGTCTGGGGGCTTCAGGTCACGGGCACCGACAACCAAACAATGGAGTTGCGCGCCCTGATGAGCGCCCAGGACGCCGGAACGGCCTGGAACCTGCGCTGCGCCGTGAGAGAGAAGCTGCTCTGTTGGCTTCAGTCCAACTATCCCGAATGCCTACCCCGGGTCCGCGCCGAAGTCAATGACATCGCAAATATGAACAAACCCGGCGGGGAACGGCCCCCCCCAGTAAATTTTCGACGAGAGTCGAAAACAGGCAGCGATCCGGTCGTATCGTGCTTATTGATCTTCAAGTGCGGGATAATCCGTATATCCGTGTTCGTCCCCACCGTAAAATGTGTCTTTGTCATATTCATTCAGTGGTGCATTGCGTCTGAATCTCTCCGGCAGGTCAGGATTGGAGATAAACAATCGCCCAAAGGTGACCAGGTCGCAGAGACCATCCCCGATCCGCTGCCGGGCTTCATCGGCCGAATAATTGCCGTTGGCGATATAGGCCCCCTTGAAATTGTCGCGGATCACCCTGATGACGTCCTCCGGACGTCCTTCCACTTCGTTGCCCTGGAAGGAATCTTCGACCACTTCAATATAGGCAAGCCCCAGGTCATTGAGTTTTGCCGCCAGCGCGCCATAGGTTTCAAGCGGATCATCGTCATGCATGTCGTGAAAGGTGCCGGTCGGCGAGACGCGCATGCCGGTGCGCTCCCTGCCCCAGACTTGCGTGACCGCTTCTGCGACCATCAGGGGGAAGCGCAGCCTGTTTTCGACGGAGCCGCCGTACATATCATCGCGCCGGTTCGATCTGCTGCGAATGAATTGATCGAGCAGATAGCCGTTGGCGCCATGAATTTCAACACCGTCGAATCCAGCCCTGCGGGCGTTTTCCGCGCCCTGCCTGAACTGCGCTACGACTCCCGGGATTTCATCCGTCTCCAGAGCGCGGGGCTCCGGTATTTCAACCATGCCCAAGCGATCACCGATATAGGCCTTGGCGCCCTCCGGTTTAATGGCAGAAGGCGCCACCGGCTTTGCACCACCGGGCTGCAGCGCCGGGTGGGAGATCCGCCCTACATGCCACAACTGCAGAAAGATGCGCCCTCCCGCTTCGTGCACGGCGGAGGTCACTTTGCGCCAGCCCTGGACCTGCGCGTCCGAGTAAATTCCCGGGGTAAATACATAGCCCTTGCCCTGCGGCGAAACCTGGGTCGCCTCTGAAAAGATCAGGCCGGAGCCGGCCCGCTGCGCATAATATTCAGCATTGAGTTCCCAAGGGATGTCGCCGGGTTGTTTAGAGCGGGAACGGGTGAGAGGCGCCATGAGGATTCGGTTCGGCAGTGCAAGGTCCCCCAGCACAAACGGTTGAAACAGAAGATCTTTTTCTTTCGCCATTCTTTCCTCCCATTTTCACAAAAAGATTTGGGTCTAATCCCGAGCAGGGTCAGTCGCCGGAAACATCTGTCGGCGTGGCAGCTATTCCATCAAATATATTCGGATCTACACCTGGAAGGCTTCGCCCTCATCGCGACCCGCAAAAAGGATATCATCCACTCCGGAATCTTCAGCCCAATATTTTTATTATTGACCGCATATCATTTTCATACACTAAACAACTCCAATATCTATGTTGTCATTTCAGGCGTTTAACAAAAAAATAAGCATTTAACCGAACCCCAAATCTCTTTGACTTTGCCGATCCCTTCCAGGTCTTCAGGACCATGCCGGGGCCCGCCGCCTGCTCCTTATCAACGGCGCTCCCGGCAGCGGCAGGTTTTCCCTGGCTGCCATCGCTGCGACCTATCTTGCCGATCGGCGGCTACCGGACCCTGCTGGTAACCACCGATCCGCCTTCCTGACAGGCGCTTGAAACAACTATTCCTGGCCTTGGAACCGACGAGTTCATCTCCCGGTTCTGGGCGATCCGTCCAAAGCTGCCGGAAGAACCTTATCATCATGGCGGCGGCGTTGAGGGGCATCGTGCGGGAGCCGAGACTCTCGAAGGAGCATTCCTTTCCCTTATGGGAGAACTCATTCTGCCGGGAATGGCGCGAATCGGGCCGATTCCGCCTTTCCTCAGTACCGGTTCGCGGGAAGTTCTCCCCCACTGGCCAGCATCCGGTTCTTAAGACGCCGACAGTCCTGCTCCAGCCGCTGGATTTCGCGATGAACCCGCGCGGAGTAAAGAGGCGGGATATCGGAGCGGGTATTGCCGAACCGGGAACTGATCTTTTCCAGAAGTACCTGGTGTGAAGTCATGATCTTTCTCCTTTTCTTTATGAGCCGGCGTAAAGCGGCCGAATCCGTTAGGCACCATGAAATACTCCCTGTGTTAAAAGCAGGTTAAGGCCGGGTTATTTCATCGCTACGGCAGGAGAAAACCTTCTAATTGACCGGATCCACATTCTCGCCTAACCATCTGCTAACCGCCGAGTCCCAGAGTGATGGACAAAAATCTTCCACGGGAGTTGCACGATGGGCGTTATCAAGAGGGTGAGGGCTGCCACCGGAAACCTCGGCCGGGCATGGAGAGAACAAAAAGAGGCTTTCCGCCGGCGATCATTCCTAACCATCGGACAGAGGTTATGGATCGGCTCCGGGATCGTCATTCTGCTCGTTCTGCTCCTGGGTGGATTCGGGTTCTGGAGCAGCAGCAACATGCTGGCCACCAGTGAACGGATGGCCGGCGTGGTCGAAAGGGCACATGCCCGTCAGGAGCAGGGGGAGAGGGTGGCGACGTGGATGCACGACGTACAGCAGACACAGGCCGAACTCAACCGGATCAATCGTGGCCTGATGCAGGAGATGATGACCAACGCCTCTCGGCTCCACGGGTTCCGGGAGAATGCAGCCGACCCGATAGGCGACCTGCTGGCGGGGCCGACCATGAAAGGCCTTGCCGAACACTTCCCCCAGGCGGCCCCCTCTCTGGAACGACTCAAAGTGCTGCATGAAGGCTCTCTTGCCGACAGCCGGCGGCTGGAGGAGGCATGGCGCTCCCGTCACGACGGGCTCGCGCCCGCTCTCAACGAACTCAAACGCACTATCCTCTACTGGAACCTCAAGATTGCCAACACCATCTTCATCCACAGTTCCATGGGCGAGCTGTTGTATGAGCAGATCGAGGGCACCCCCCTCGAGCAGTTCTTCGCCAGTCCTGTTTACAGGCGCTATGTCGAGACCTTCCCCGAGCTGGAAAGCAACATCGCCAGTGCCCGGCGAACCAACCGCAAGCTGTATGAGGCGTCCGAAGAACTCTACGGCCTGATGCTGGTCGGAAAGTGGGACGAGGTGCGCAAGCATTATCGGGACCATTTCCCCTCCGCGATCAAGTCGATCGCCGTCGATATCGACCGTATCTTGGCCATCGAAAACGCCAGCCTCGATGCCCAGTCCAGAGCCTTCCGGATAGTGCAGGAGGATCTCGGCAAAAAGTTGGCCGAAGCCGCCGGGATCATCAAGGAGCTGCAGGATGCGATCCGGCAGGAGCGCGAGGCCCAGCAGGAGCTGCTGCAGAAGGTGGCCGGAGAACTCGTCGCGCAGAGCCTGACCATGACCTCCACCCTGGTCCGGTTGCGCCATCTGAACCTGGGTATCCCCCTGGCACTGACAGTGCTGCTCTGCATCGGTGGATCCCTGGTGACCCGATCGATCGTCCGCCCCATCAACAAGGTGGTGGACAACCTCTCCGAAATCGCCGACGGAACCGGCGACCTGACCCGCCAGCTTGAAGTCGAAACCCGGGACGAGGTCGGGGACCTGGCCCGAAGCTTCAACCGGTTCGTGCTGCGGCTGCGCGACATGGTGGTGCGAGTGCGCGATGTCTCTCTCGGACTGAGCCGGGCCACCGAGGAGATCCGCTCTTCCACCCGTGAAGTCGGCGTCTGGGCCGACCAGCAGAACGCTGCCCTGAGCCGCTCGCAGGAAGCGCTGGCGGGGATCGTCGGCAATGCGGAGGGAGTCGCCGGGTCGACCACCGCCCTCCTCGACGTCAGCCACCAGAGCACTTCGGCGGCCATGCAGCTCGGAGCCACAATTGAAGAGATCTCGGAGCAGATGCACCACCTTCTGAAAGCGGCCGAGCAGGTTTCTTCCTCGAATGTGCAGATGGCGGTATCGGTGAAACAGATCGAAGGGAATCTGCAGACCCTCTTGAACGAGACACGCTCCACGACGGAGACCGCCGCGGCATTGAGCGAGCGTGTCGGACAGATTGAGCGCCATGCCGAGCAGAGCCTAAAGCTCGGCGAGGCGGCCAGCCGGGATGCCGAACGGGGCCTGCAGGCGGTGGAAACCTCCGTGTGCGGGATCGAATCGCTGCAGAAGACTATCCAGGACGGCTGTGTGGCGATGGGGCAGCTCGGCGAGCGTTCCCGGAAAATCGGCAAAATACTCAACGTGATCGACGAAATCTCCGACCAGACACGGCTTCTGGCCCTCAATGCCACCATCATCGCCGCTCAGGCCGGTGAACAGGGGCGGGGCTTTGCCGTAGTGGCGGGCGAGGTTCGCGAGCTGGCCGACCGCACCGCCGTCTCGACGCGGGAAGTCACGGAAATCATCGAGGGGGTGCAGCAGGCCACTGCCGAACTCGAAAAAACCATGCTCGATGGGGAAGAAACGGTGCGGGGGGAAGTGGCCCGAAGTCATGAGGCTCACGAGGCTCTGGTCAAGATCCGCAGCAGCACCTCCAGCACCCAGGAGCAGATGAACTCCATCGTCGCTTCGACCCACGAGCAGGCCGAGTCGCTGCGAAGCATCAGCCGGGCAGTGAAAAACGAGCAAGCCATGCTTGATCAGATCACTGTGGCGATGCGCCAGTTCAGCAGCGGGGTGGCGTTGACTGCCGGAACCTCCGAATCGATGAAGGCGATAGCCGAACGGGTTTCTTCGAACACGACCGAACAGGCGGCGGGAAGCCGGCACATCTCGGAAAACATGGAAAGCATGCGCGATATGATCCAGCACATCGAAACGGCGGCCCGGGACCAGAGCCGCCGGTGTCAGGACGTCAGCATGGCGGTGGAGCAGATTCACGGGGTCGCCCGGCTCAATGCCGACCGCACTGTGGAGCTGCAGCGCGTCATGGAGGAACTGGTCGATCAGGCTTTCACGCTGGAAACCGAAGTCAGGACCTTCAGGGTCGAAGGGGACAGGTGCTGATCCATGCCGCTGGGAGCACTACCGTGGATGATCAGCCCGTGGGGATCGTTTAGAGAATGTCCTGGGAAATACCAAGGGCGTTGCTGATGGTGCCAATCAAGTCTTTACAGGATCTTCAATAATTATGCGTAGTCGCTTTCCAAGAGCAGCGGTTGCTTGTTCCAAAGTTTTGAGCGTAACGGCAGTGTTCTGCGGGTCAAGAAGTCGGTTGACCGCCGCCCGGGAAGTGTGCATTTTGGCCGCCATTTCGGTCTTGGTTAGACGTTGATTCTCCATCTCCTGGTGGATCTGGTAGGCCAAAATCCTCTTAGCTGCGGTCGCCTCGACCTCGCCCAGGATGCCTTCCTCAGCAAGGAAGCTATCAAAATCGCTACCGATATTTTTATGAGTTGGCATCGATTTCAGCCTTTCTTTTGCGTGCCAGTTTCATGTCTTCATCCGGAGTTTGCTGGAGCGTACCTCGAAAAGCCCCTCTCCCAAAGGTCGCACCAAAGGCATGCCGAGGGGCCAAGCCTCACTGCACAGTCTTGATGTCCTCACCGATGATCTTTCGTTCCTCCTGTGGCAAATCCTTTAACCACTCGCGGACGGGTTCTCTACCACTGTCCTGCCGAAAAAACTTCACTTGTAGTGGTTTTGGAGTTTCCATGACGGCCTAATTGTACCAAAATTGATACGAACGGCAAGGAAAAACAACGAGAAAGGAGAAACAGGATCGACACGACAACTATGTATGGCCGGCTTCAGTTTAACCCGGGTTATTCATGAAAACTTCTGCTGCTACCGCCAATTGCCCGCCATCTCAAGCCGTGCTCGCTCCTTGCGCTTCGACGTACTGTGAGTACGTCTGCAGGGCAACTCCCTGTGCCAGGCCTGATCTGGCAGACACTTGCCGGTTTCGCGACAAAGCTTCATGAATAATTCGGGCTAGTCCCTCCAAAACTTCCACCATTTTCGGCGGTTTTCACGCGATTTCTGTCCTTGTTCGGACCCTTTATCAAGTTCCTTCTGCATCTGTTCCGATTTTTTGGTCTTCTGCTTTTCTAGTCCTTTCGGTTTTTCACCCTGATGCTTTGAGCTTTTCTCTTGTTCTTTCGTGAGAACCTCGCCCTTCTCCCTTCTCTTTTCGGCACGCTCCTTCATTTGCTCCCGGCTCTGTTCGGCCTGCTCCTCAGCGAACTCTCTTTCCTGCTCGGCGCTTTCCTCCATCTGTTCTTTATGCTGTTCAGCCTGTTCTTCCATCTTGGTAGTTGTCTGCTCCGCCTGCATTGCACCCTTGCCTTTGCCTGCCCAATCGGGTTTTTCGGCAACTGCGGGAGTGATCATCAATGCAAAAGAGAGAATGAAAATCGGCAATGCTTTTGTCATCTTTGATCTCTTTCTCCTTTGTGGTGTCATAAAAAATTTGCACGGGATGGGTCTTATTCGATCCGAGGTCCCGCCCAATTCTTGCAGTTTATCCTCATTCCGTGGGAAAACAAGAAACAATGACAGATCTATATGTCTTAAACCTGGAGCCAGTGGTAAGCACCAACTTTGTATCAATGGTTCCCTCTTGTCTAACTGTTTTTGACATTAACACATCATCCCGCCATCCACCGTCAGAACCTGTCCCGTCACATAATCTGAATCTTCTGAAGCAAAAAATACGAAAGAAGGAACAAGAACTGTCGGATCAGCCAGATGAATAAGCCGTTCCCCTTCAGCTCCATGAAATTCAGCCAGAGAATCAGTCATGCGTGTCTTTGCAACCGGCAGTATTGCATTTACCTGTATGTTATATTCTAAAAGCTCTCTGGCAGCATTTTTGGTGAAAGAATAGATTCCACCTTTAGCCGATGCATAGTCAGCTACACCTATCGACCCTCTCTCTGCTGCTGGAGCGCAAAGGTTTATAATCTTCCCATGTCTTTTATCTTTCATGAAACGTCCTACTGTTTCTGTAGTACAATAGAAGGTTCCGTACAGATGAGTTTTTATAACTTCATCCCATTGTTGTGGGCTTATCTCAAGAAAAGGTGTAGGTTTTATTATCCCTGCATTATTAACCAATATATCCACACCACCATAAGTTTCCCCCACTTCCTCCATCAGCCTATCAATTTCTGTGTAATTTCCGACATCGAAAAGCCCACCATTTACCGTTGCCCCTTTGCTTTTGCAACTCTCCATGACTTCATTGAGCCCTTCTTTATCTTTATGCCCCACAAGATAAAGGTTGGCACCCTCTTTTGCAAAGCCCTCTGCTACTGCTTTGCCGATACCTTTTGAAGCTCCTGTAATAAGCGCAACTTTGTTTTCCAATCTCATACTTATATCCTCGCATTCTATTAATACATGCACACACTACTATCCAAAATAATTCCAAATCCCGATCTAAGACAAATCAACTTCTGTCGATTCTCTTGATAATTTCCCTATTTTTCTTCTTTCGCCCAACTTCCGCTTTCAATTTAAAGAATGTAAATAGAGTTGCATGAGCCAGGCGTCGCCAACTCACACAATTGTTTTATAACATCAATAGGAGCGCAAGACTGCTCAAATGGACTGGTTTACCAGAGCACTATACTGAACTGCTCGTTTAATGAAAGCTCAAGCCCCCGGATACGCTTACCGTTTGCCCCGTTACAAAGGCAGCGTCATCAGAGGCAAGCCAAGCCGCCGTTCCCGCCAAATCTTCAGGGTATTCAAGCCTTGGAATAGCGGAATTTTTCGCAAGCTCCTCACTCATCTGATCAAACTCATGCTCCTGAATCGTTTCGCTTTGCGTCAATCCCGGAGAGATAGAATTCACTGTAATGCCGAATTTACCCGCTTCGACGGCGAGCACCCTTGTGAAGCCAATGACTGCCGCTTTGGATGTAGGGTATTGAACGCCGTTGCCACGCCCAATATAAACCGTGTCAGACGATATATTTATGATGCGGCCCCAATTTTGCGAACGCATGTCCGGGAATACCTCACGTGCGCACATCCACACCCCTTTGACGTTTACCGCCATGACTTTATCCCAATCGGCTTCGTCCAATTCATAAAACGGCCGCACAGCCTGCTCTAATCCTATATGCCGCAGCATGATGGCCGCATTATTAACGAGGATATCAACCTTATCGAAGCGCTCGCGCGCTTTGGACACCATCTCTTTTATCTGCTTGGCATCCGAAACATCGCACACGATCGGCAATACTTCGCGATCTTCAGTTGCAATTTCTTCAGCCGCTTGCTTTAAGACATCCTCAGTAGTCCCGCAGATTACAACGTCGGCCTTTTCCTGATAAAGACGCTTCGCAATAGCTTTGCCGATCCCGCGACCGCCCCCTGTAACAAGGGCGACATGACCCTTTAATCTTTCACAACTCATAGCGACACTCCTCCTTTTCACAATATTTTCCACATTAATTGTTAGGTCCCGCCCAATTCTTGTAGTTTATCCTCATCCCGTGGGAAGACAAGAAACAATGACAGATCTATATGTCTTAAACCTGGAGCCAGTGGTATGAGGTTACCAGTTGACCGACGAAGCATTAAAGCTTCTCCTCAACTCCTCAAACAAATAAGACATCATCAATGCAGACCAGCAAGAATCAACGGCCAAGTTTTTCAACCATCCGATAAATTCTCTCGCCTTATAGAGGAGAGGATAAAGGAGGGGTTAGGGGGGCTGGTCTCGAATCCCCTGGCCTACAGTAACCCGCCCGGTTTCCGGGATCGTTTAGAGAATGTAGGATTATTCTGCAGATTCGAAATCATTCCCTTGAGAATCATCCTGTTGGCGGTAAATATGACCGTTTACAAGACCGGCGAACCGCTGGTCAGAAGGATGCCCTTCAGGTGTTTCCGGGTTGTCCGCCTATGTGCCCGCGACCTGCTTTGGTTCCCCATGGCCAGTAACAACGCGCCAACAGCAGTAATAGTACCACGGCAAAAACAATCATCAGCGGTGAGTCTGCTGCATCGCCGACCTCGCTTACCCATTGCGTAATATCGAAACCGCTCCAGGCGTAGAGGCGATTGGTAAACCAGCCAAGCGCCAGGGAACAGATGGCGATGGAGCCCAGATAAACGCCGGTCGCCGCTCTACCGAAGTAGCGGGCAACAACAGTAATGGTCGCCGCGTTCGTGGCCGGCCCGGCGAGCAGAAAGACTAGGGCCGCTCCGGGGCTGAGCCCCTTGAGGACCAGGGCGGCGGCCACCGGAGTGGAAGCGCTGGCGCAGATATA
>OBLN01000138.1_pt1 | contig 26460 bp, 28 predicted proteins | sample 1519301 | NCBI WGS metagenome assembly OBLN01 (sample SAMEA2452533, study PRJEB22499) | sediment metagenome | reverse complement strand
ACACCCTGGAGCTGCCCGACGAGGTCAAGGCCGAGATGAAGACCTGGACCCCGGCCAACTACATCGGTAACGCGGTGGCCCAGGCGAAGAAGATCTGAATTAAATATCTCACCGCAAAGACGCAAAGTTCGCAAAGGTTTTTGTAACTGTCATTGCGAGCTTCGTGAAGCAATCCGCTCCTCAATGCTGTCTCTTGCTCACATCTGCAATTTGGCACGATCCCCCTCTCCCATCGGGAGAGGGGTTGGGGAGAGGGGACAAATTCAATTCACACTAACTCGATGGTGAATCGTTGATATGTTTATCCCTGCGCCCCCGCTCAACGGCATCAGTGTCGAGGTATTCCTGAGGGACTACTGGCAGAAAAAGCCGCTGTTGATTAAAAACGCCCTGCCCGACTATCACTGCCCCGTTACCCCCGAAGAGCTGGCGGGTCTGGCCTGTGAGCCTGAGGTAGAGTCACGCCTGATCCAGGAGCATGGTGCAGACGGCGACTGGCAGGTACGCAACGGCCCCTTCAGTGAGGAGGACTTCCTTGCCCTGCCCGATTCGCACTGGACAGTGCTGGTGCAGGAGATCAACAAGCATATCCCCGAGTTCGCCCTGCTGCAGGAGCGTTTCGGCTTCATCCCCAACTGGCGGTTGGATGATGTGATGGTGAGCTTCGCCCCCGACCAGGGCACGGTGGGGCCCCATGCCGACAACTATGATGTTTTTCTCATCCAGGGGCCGGGCAGACGCCGCTGGCAGTTGAGCTATCAGGATGCCGGGCCGGAGCAGCTGATTCCGGGGCTGCCGCTGCGTGTCCTCAAGGATTTCCGGGCCGAGGAGGAGTACATTCTCGATGAGGGGGACATGCTCTACCTTCCCCCCGGCGTGGTCCACCACGGCGTGGCGTTGGGTGATTGCATCACCCTTTCGGTGGGCTTTCGCGCCCCGGCCAAGGTGGAGCTGCTGAGCGGATATCTTGCCGATGCCCTGGCGCAGATGGACCCGGAGGCCTTCTACGAGGATCCGGACCTGCAACCGCAAAGCAATCCCGGCCAAATCAGCGCACCGGCGCGCGAGCGTATCCGCAGCATCATCCGCTCCCTGCCACTGGACGATGAAAGCATCGACCGCTGGTTCGGCAGCTTCACCACCGATGTGCGTCCCGGCCACTACCAGCCCGAACCGGAGCAGCCGCTCGATGCCGACCGGCTGCTTGCAGCGATCAGGGAGTCGGGGGAGCTGTGGCGCAGCGAATATGCCCGCTTTGCCTATGTCGATACGGACCCGGCGACGACACGCCTTTATGTCGCCGGCGAGGAGTTTACCCTGGGGCAACACCTCGACTTTGCCTCGCCTCTGCTCTGCGGACAGCGCGTCTACCCGCTGGACGAGCTGGAGAAGTATCTCGCTAACGAAGACTTTGTGGCGCTGCTGGTGGAGCTTTACCGCCTCGGTGCCATCTACCTTCCGGAATAAGCTGGGCAAATCTCCTGCCAGCGGTCTGGAAACCGGGAGGCACAGTTTGAGAGCAGTGGCCTCCTGCCACCGGGAGGTTTATCAGTCGCTGCCAAACAGGTCCCGGGTATAGACCTTGTCGAGGACGTCACTGAGCGCCTCGGAGGGGCGATTGGCGACGATCACATCGGCGGTACGCTTGAACTCCGCCAGGTCCCGGATCACCCTGGAGTTGAAGAAGCTCTCCTCCTCCAGCACCGGTTCGTAAATCACGATCTCTATACCCTTGGCCTTGATCCGCTTCATCACCCCCTGGATCGCCGAGGCACGGAAGTTATCCGAACCGCTCTTCATCACCAGGCGGTAGATGCCCACCACCTTGGGGTTGCGCTTGAGGATCGACTCGGCGATAAAGTCCTTGCGCGTGGTGTTGGCTTCGACGATTGCCTTGATGATGTTGCTCGGCACATCCTGATAGTTGGCAAGCAATTGCTTGGTGTCCTTGGGCAGGCAGTAGCCGCCGTAACCGAAAGAAGGGTTGTTGTAGTGCATGCCGATGCGAGGATCGAGCCCCACCCCTTCGATAATATGTCGAGTGTTGAGGCCGTGGGTCTCGGCATAGGTGTCCAACTCATTGAAATAGGCCACGCGCAGCGCCAGGTAGGTGTTGGCAAAGAGCTTCACCGCCTCGGCCTCGGTGGAGTCCATGAACAGGACCGCAATGTCCTCCTTCTCGGCTCCCTGTACTAGCAACTCGGCAAAGCGTCGCGCCCGCTCGGACTGCTCGCCGACGATAATGCGCGACGGGTGGAGATTGTCAAACAGGGCACGCCCTTCACGCAGGAACTCCGGCGAGAAGAGGATATTGTCGCTTTTGAACTGCCGGCACACCCCGGCGGTATAGCCCACCGGCACGGTGGACTTGATCACCATCACCGCCTCGGGGTTGATCGCCAGTACATCTTCAATCACCGCCTCGACACTTTTGGTGTTGAAGTAGTTGGTCTGCGGATCATAGTCGGTGGGGGTGGCGATGATGACAAAATCCGCTCCCTTGTACGCCTCCTCCTTATCGAGTGTGGCGCGCAGATTGAGCTCCCGGTGCTGCAGAAAATCCTCGATCTCCGCATCGACAATCGGCGAGTGACGACGGTTGATCTGCTCCACCTTCTCACTGATGATATCCAGCGCTACCACCTCGTTGTGCTGGGCGAGCAGAACGGCGTTGGAGAGGCCCACATAGCCGGTACCGGCAATGGCAATTTTCATCTATCGCGAAACCTTAAAGTCTGAAAACACGTCTGTAGCCATCAACGCGGTGACGACACACCTGAAAGTAGTGCAGCATTCTAACCGTGCCTGCCCGGAGCAGCAATAACCACCGTAAAACAACGGTTTAAGATTCATAAATGGCGACCACCGTCACATCTCCCTGCAAAGCGGATGCAGATCAGAGGCCCACCTATCCCGTATACGTTAACAACGCTAGAATCTTCCTATGACCACAGCATCGCAACAGAGTCCGAGCTATCGCGTACGCATGGCCAGCTGGCAGCAGGACTGCGCGGCGCTGATGCGCATCCGCGAGACAGTCTTCATTCGCGAACAGCACGTCCCGGAGGCACTGGAGTGGGACGGTGAGGATGAGGCAGCGCAACACCTGCTGGCCGAGACGTGCAGCGGCGAACCCATCGCCACCGCACGCATGCTGGGCGACGGCCATATCGGCCGCGTGGCGGTGCTGCAGCCGTGGCGCGGACAGGGGGTCGGTACTTCACTGATGCGGCGTCTGCTTGAAGCGGCGCAAGAGCTGGGATACCGTGAGCTCTTTCTTGACGCCCAGCTCCCGGCGCTGCCCTTCTACAGCCGGCTCGGCTTCTGCGCAGAGGGCGATAGCTTCATGGACGCCGGCATCGCACACCGTCACATGCGCCTTGTGCTTGACAGATGATCCACTGCAACACAAGCCTTAGCGTAACCACCAACAGGAGGCCAGGATGAATCTCGCAGACTACCGACTTGGTGAAACCAATGCACAGCTTGAGCTGCAAAGCGCCGCAGATACCCATGCCGCGGCACTGGAGCTGTTCCGCCAGGCAAGGCGCGAGATCCTTATCATGAGTCACGACCTCGAACCGCTGGTGCTCAGTCACGAGGACATCGTCGAGGCGCTCTCCGGCTTCTTGCGCCAGGGGCGCCATGCCCATGCCCATATTCTGGTGCAGAACTCCAACAAGGCGGTCAAACATGGCCACCGGCTGGTCCCGCTGGCACACCGCCTTAGCAGCAGCATCAAGTTCAACCGCCCCGGTTATGAACACAGGGATTTTAACGAGGCCTTTATGGTGGTCGACGGGATTGGGTTCATCAAACGCCAGCTTGCCGATCGCTTCGAGGGGGTGGCCAGTTTCAAGTCCCCCATCGAGGGGCGGGATCTGCGCGCACTGTTTCTCAGCATGTGGGAAAGGTCCGAGCCGGATCCTCAACTGCGGCGGCTGCAGATATGAAACCAGCTCATCTTGTCCTCTCCCTTCTCCTGCTCGCCTTCTGCGCTTACGCGGACGAACTGAAGACTTTTGAGCTGCAGCATCGCAGCGCCGCAGAGCTGCTCCCTATCCTGCGCCCCATGGTCTCACCCGAGGGTGCTATCAGCGGCAGCGGCTACACCCTGATTATCCGCAGCGACCGGACAAACCTGAAACAGCTGGAGGATGCGATTAAGCGGTTTGACAAGGCCCCCAGGATGCTTAGCATCACCGTGGATCGCAGCGGTGAAAATCAGCGCAGCACAGACAGCGCCTCGGTGGGCGGCAGCACTGAACAGCCCAACGTACGACTCCACAGCGGGCAGCAAAGTCGCAGCCAGAACGGCTACCAACAACTGCAGGTCATGGAGGGGCACTGGGCGACGATACGCCGCGGCCAGTCGATTCCGCATGTGGTGCGGCAGCATCATCGGAGCCCCACTGGCACGTGGGTGGAGCGGCACACCGAGTATCGTGATGTGGATAGCGGATTTGAGGTACGCCCACGGATTAACGGCCAGCGTGTCACCCTGGAAGTGCGGCCATTTAACGCCACGCCAACATCAGGCGGCCGGGTTGAACAAGAGGCGATTGTCACCACGGTAAGCGGACCTGTAGGTGAGTGGATCACCCTCGGCGGTGTTGAGGAGTCACACAGTTCGAGTGAACATGGCACCATCTACTACCAGCGCGGAACCGAACAGATAAGCCGCAACGTGCGCATCAAGGTGACCACGGTCAGCCCATGACCTGGCAGGTTACATGCCCAACAATATACCCTTAACGACATTCACTTAAAGCATTCAGACCTAATCATGAGAGAAGACAGCCCCGTTCACTACCGTATTGTCCCGGTCCAGCCGGAAGCCCACCTGTTTGGCGTGACGCTACAAATCAAACAGCCCGACCCCGCCGGTCAGCGCCTCTCGCTTCCCGCCTGGATCCCCGGCAGTTATATGATTCGGGATTTTGCCAAAAACATCGTCACTATCGAGGCGCGGGACGGCGACGGTGAAACAGTTGCGCTCGAGAAACTCGACAAGCAGACTTGGCGCTGCGGCACCTGTAACGGTCCGATCACTGTCATGTATACGGTCTACGCCTGGGACCTGTCGGTGCGCAGCGCCCACCTCGACACCACCCACGGCTACTTCAACGGCACCAGTGTGTTTCTGCGGGTGCACGGACAGGATGACTCCCCCTGCAGTGTGCTCATCGAGCGCCCGGCAGGCGATACCTATCAAAACTGGCGCGTGGCCACCACCCTCCCCCGCGCGCAGACGCAGCCGTGGAGTTTCGGCCGTTTCCTGGCGGCCGACTACGACGAACTCATCGACCATCCGGTGGAGATGGGCGACTTTACCCTCATCGAGTTCGAGGCGGCCGGCATCCCCCACGCCATGACCCTCACCGGACGCCACTACGCCGACAGCGAACGCCTGGCGCGTGACCTGAAGCAGATTTGTGAGTATCACATTGCGCTCTATGGTGAGGCCCCCTTTGAGCACTACCTGTTCCAGACCATGGTGGTCGGTAACGGTTACGGCGGACTGGAGCACCGCAGCTCCACCAGTCTGATGTGCAGCCGTGATGACCTGCCGCTGCCGGGCGAGGAGAAGATCAGCGACAACTACCGGGGCTTCCTCGGCCTCTGCAGCCACGAATACTTTCACAGCTGGAACGTCAAGCGCATCAAGCCTGACGTATTCCTGCCCTATGATCTGTCACAGGAGAGCCATACCCCGCTGCTGTGGGCCTTCGAAGGCTTTACCGCCTACTACGATGACCTCTCGCTGGTGCGCTGCGGCCTGATCCCCGCCGAGAGCTACCTGGAGCTGCTGGGCCAGACCATCACGCGGGTGATCCGCGGCAGCGGCAGGATGAAACAGTCGCTCAGCGCATCGAGTTTCGATGCCTGGACCAAGTTCTACAAGCAGGATGAGAATGGCCCCAACGCCATTGTCAGCTACTACACCAAGGGCAGCCTGCTGGCGCTGGCGCTGGATCTGACCCTGCGCAGCGGCAGCGCCGGAGAGCGCTCGCTGGACGATGTGATGCGCCTGCTATGGCAGCGCTACGGCAAACCCCACAGCCGCGGTATCTCCCCGCCTGAGATGGAGGCACTGCTCAACGAGGTGGCCGGTGAGGATCTCTCCGCCCTGCTCCAGCCGGCGCTCTACGGCACCGATGATTTACCGCTGACCGAGCTGCTGCAGCAGATGGGAGTGGAGCTGAAATGGCGACGCGCCAACAGCAACAGCGACAAGGGCGGCACCGCCGGCAAGGAAAGTGTGCTTACGCCTCTGGCGCTCGGTGTGCGCTACGGCAGCGATCCGCTGGGAGCGAAGCTCCTGAACGTATTCGATGGGGGCGCTGCACAGCAGGCGGGACTCTCCGCCGGTGACATCCTCATCGCCGTCGACGGCCTTCGCGCGACACAGGAAAATATCGAGAAACTGCTCAACTACCACCGCCAGCGTAGCGCAGTGACCGTACACGCATTCCGTCGTGACGAATTAATGCAGTTCACGGTTCCGCTCCAACTGGCGCCCGAGGACACCTGCTATCTGACACTGGATGAGGGTGCCGATAGTGACAGACGGACTCTGCGTAACGCCTGGCTGGGGCTGGAGTAACACAACACGCGCCCGATGATCGACATGGTCATCAGGCGGTGCGCAGCGTTTCAGGCAGCACAACCGGAGACCAGCTGTTGAGGTGGCTTCGCTTGGGTTGTCTTGCGGCAAGGACGGAACCGGCCGCCCGCCTATCACCCCATAACTAGAGGATGGGACCTTCCGGCTCGGGCGGAAAGGATGGTTCCGGCTCATAATTCTCGGCAAAGCCCTCGACACTGGCGGCGGCGTCATCCAGCTTGCGGAAACGGGCGACATGGAACAGCGCCTCGCCCTCATGCACCAGCGGCAGATTGGTGCGCCCAACGATGATGCCGTTATAAGGGGAGCGCAGCTCCACATCCCGCTCGCCGAAGGGATCGGCGACGATGCCAAGCAGGGTATCCTTCTCCACCTGTGTGCCGAGGCTGACCATGGCACGCAGAATACCGCTGTCGGGTGAGCGCACCCAGCTGCTGGAACGGGCCAGCACCGGTTTGTAGGGGGTCTTTTTCTTGCGAACCGCGGGCAGCATATCCAGCGCGCGCATCACCTGCACGATACCGTGCACCCCGGCGCGAATCGCCACCTCGTCAAAGCGCAGTGCCTCGCCGGCCTCATACAGCAGCATCGGAATCCCCTGCTCCATCGCAGCCTGCCGCAGCGAGCCGTCGCGGATGTTGGCGTCGATCAGCACCGGCGTGCCGAAGGCCTCCGCCAGCCGTGCGGTCTCCTTATCCTCCAGGTTGGCACGGATCTGCGGCAGGTTGCTGCGATGCACCCCCGCGGTGTGCAGATCGATGCCGTGGCTGCACTGACCGACGATCTCCTCCATGAACAAGCTGGCAACACGCGAGGCGAGCGAACCGCGCTCATGGCCGGGAAAACTGCGGTTGAGATCACGCCGATCCGGCAGGTAGCGTGAACGCTCGAGAAAGCCGTGCACATTGACGATGGGTATGGCGATCAGCGTGCCGCGCAGGCGGCTGAGGATCGGCAGCTTGAGCAGGCGACGGATGATCTCCACCCCGTTCAGCTCATCACCGTGGATCGCCGCCGAGACAAACAGCCGTGGCCCGCCACGCTTGCCGTTGACCACATGGACCGGCATCGCCAGCATGGTGTGGGTATAGAGCTTGGCCACAGGCAGGTCGATGGTCTGCCGTCGGCCCGGCTCCACCGTTACCCCATTGACCGTGATCGGCTCACCCATGGCTCAGCCCTTTCCCTTGGTGCGCGTACGGTTGGGCTTGGCGTTCTCCTCGATGTAGCGGATGATCATGCCGGCCACATCCTTGTTAGTGGCGTTCTCGATCCCCTCCAACCCGGGTGAAGAGTTGACCTCCATCACTAGCGGCCCGTGCGCCGAGCGCAGGATATCGACACCGGCCACATTCAACCCCATGGTCTTGGCCGCCCTGACCGCTGTCGCCCGCTCCTGGGGGGTGAGCTTGGTCAATGAGGCGGTACCGCCGCGGTGCAGGTTGGAGCGGAATTCCCCCTCCTTGGCCTTGCGCTCCATCGCCGCCACCACCTTGTTGCCGATCACCAGACAGCGCACGTCACTGCCGCCAGCCTCCTTGATGAACTCCTGCACCAGAAAATCGGCACCCAGCTCACGAAAGGCGTCGATAACGCTCTCCGCCGCCTTGAAGGTCTCGGCCAGCACCACCCCCTTGCCCTGGGTGCCCTCCAGTAGTTTCACCACTACCGGCGGCCCGCCGACCAGGTCAATCAGGTCCCGGGTGTTATCCACATGGTGGGCGAAACTGGAAAGCGGCAAGCCGATCCCCTTGCGCGAGAGCAGCTGCAGCGAGCGCAGCTTGTCGCGTGAACGGCCGATGGCCACCGATTCGCTCAGCGGAAAAGTTCCCATCATCTCGAACTGGCGCAGTACCGCCAGACCGTAGGCGGTGATGGAAGCTCCGATACGGGGAATCACCGCATCGAAGTGTTCCAGCCGCTCGCCTCGGTAGTTGATACCGGGCTTGTCGGTGGCGATATCCATGTAGCAACGCAGCGTATCGAGGACACGGACTTCATGCTCCCTCTCTTCGGCGGCCTCCACCAGGCGCCGTGTGGAATAGAGATTCCTGTTGCGCGAAAGTATTGCTATCTTCATGCCTGCCTCTAGTCGTCGTGGTCCTCGGGCTTGTGCCCGACAAGATAGGAGCGGCCGGGGTCGACCACATAGTTGCCACTGATGGCGGTTCGCCCCAGCAACATACGAAACTGCATATTGTCACGGTTGGTCAGGGTCATCTCGATCTCCCAACGCCGCCCCCCGAGCTCCACCGGGGTCGCGATCACCAGCCGCTTTTCGCGATGGCCGCCCGAGTCGCTGACGGTGCGTTTATCGATCACCTCGGCCACGCACTCCTGCTCGATGTCGGTGCGTCGCTGTACCGGGTGGATACGAAATCTCACCATCAGCACGCCGCGTTCATGAAAGGTGCGGTGAGAGAAGGCATGCAGTGCGGAGGTACGCGCCCCGGTGTCGACCTTGGCCTTGATATGCGTCAGTCCCAATTCCGGCAGTGCGACCCATTCCCGCCAACCGAGGCGGATGTGTGAGGAGTGTGAATCCTGGCTCATGCCCTTTCCATTATTGTTGTCATCATTAGAAGCGCTCTCAAAATTGCTCTGGCACGCTGAGACGGTGTTGCCACGCCTGCCCCGATGCTCATTTGCGCGATGTAAGCCCCGCTTCTCGCGGGCTTTGCACCTTGTCTCTGCGCAGCACCCCTAATTTTGAGATCGCTTCCAGTAAAGGTAGATAAGCCGTCGGCATCTGTCGATGACTTTCAGATCCCTTTGGCTATCATACACCGCAACACCGACGAGAAAACACCACCGGACACGGGCGCGGGTCAATGCGGTATAATCGTGTTTTTAGCGCAACCTTGAAGACTCCGTTCGATTATGGCCGAAAACCTGCTCTACCTCTGCCCGAAAGATCACACCACGGTTCCCGCCGACGTCCTTGCCCTCATCGCCGCTCTGCAACAGGCCGGTTTTATTGGCGAGGAGATCACCCTGCAGGGCGAACAACACTATCGGCCGGGGGATGAATTTCTCACCCTGGTCACCTTCCTTGGCTGCTCGCCGGTGATCGCAATGGGTGAGCCGGGAAAAACGGGGGATGAGTTCTGCCATATCGCCTTCGAGGGACCACTGCCACAATCCCGTTTCGTGGGCGGCGACAACCTCAAGATCCCGCGCTGTCCCGGCTGCGGACACCGCTTCGAGGCGTGGCAGGAGCTGGTGGAGAAGTGGCAGCAGCAGACGGAGCACACCTTCGACTGCCCCGAGTGCACGCGCCAGCTCAATGTCACCGAGTTACGCTGGCGTAAATGCGCCGGTTTCGGCCGCTTCTTTATCAAGGTGTGGGGGATATTCGAAAGCGAGGCGGTGCCCAATCCCAACCTGCTGTCGCTGCTGCAGCAGCACACCGGCGGGGAGTGGCTGCACTTCTACCTGCGCCATCAATAGCCACTGCGTTATCTTCATCCACGGATTGGCCCCAAGCACGCCAGGAGTCCACCTCTTGGGTTGGTCTCATTCGACTACCGTGCTGACAGCTCAAGCGCTGTACGCCGGTGGCGACTTCGCTTTGCAGCGGCGGGAGCGACGCCTTGCCCGCCGGCACACAACGCCCCCCATGACTCGATAAATCTCGGAACAGCTATCTAGAGCCTGCTGCGAATGATGGCGCCGATCTCCTCATCGCTCAACGCCACCGGATTGGTTTTCATGCTGTTACCGCGAGAGTTGGCGACAATCTGCGGAATATTCTCCTCGTTGATGCCGTAATGGCCGAGCCTTGGCAACGCCAGCTGTTCGCTCCACTGCTCGAGCACCGCAACCAGTGCCTCTTGCGCCTCATACTGCGGCAGCATGGGCTCACCGCTGAGTAACCGTCCGCTACGGGCATATTTTTCCAGGGCCGGGCTCTGCGGCAGACGCTGGCGCAGGGCCTCGATGTTGACCCGTGTTGCCGCGGCCACCGTGGTGCCACAGGCCACTCCGTGCGGCAGCGGGAAGAGTGAACCGAGCGGCTGCGCCAGGCCGTGCACCGAACCCAGCCCGACCTGTGCCAGGGTGATCCCTGACAGCAGGGCGGCGTAGGCCATCGCCGCCCTCCCCTGCGCCGCCTCGTCCCCGTTACCGCCGTGGTAGGCCGCCATGAATCCCTCGCTCACCGCCTCCAGGCCGCTCCATGCCAGCGCATCGCTAAAGGGGTTGGCACGCAGTGAAACGTAGGACTCGAGCAACTGGGTAAAGGCATCCATCCCCTGAGAGGCGATGAGATCAGGCGGGCACGCCTGCAACAACTGCGGGTCAATCAGCGCCACCTTCGCCACCAGGGTGTCGTGGCGGAAGGATTTTTTGTAGCCCCTGGCGCCGTGCTCGCTGAGCACTGCATTCTTGGTCGCCTCGCTACCGGTGCCGGCGGTGGTAGGCACGGCGATAAACGGCAACGCCGGCCCCGTATAGGGCAATCCCTTCCCCACATCCTCCAGGTGATCCAGCACCGAGTTGCCAAACGGTAACAGACCCGCCACCGCCTTGGCGGCATCGAGCACACTACCGCCGCCAATGCCGACTACGGCCTCGATGCCGCTGTTGCGGTACTCCGCAACCAACTCATCGACCCGCTGCGGCGAAGGTTCGCCACTGATCGTATCGTGCACAAACGCTACACCCTCCCTTGCCAGCTCGGCCTGCAGTGGCGCCCAATAATGGCTGCTGACAAATGAGCGGCCACCGGTCAGCAGCAGTACCTTGCGGCCATACTCCGCGAGCAGTGCCGGGAGCTCCATCAGGGTGCCCGCACCAAAGCGGATGCTGGGCAGGGTGACGGTGGAAAAGGGGCTGAAATCCATAAGGTCTCCGTTTATTGGGAAAAACTCAGCCACAGCAGTCACAAGCAACAGCGAGAGAGACAGCCCACTAGCGCCTCACCCGGTGCATGCCGCGTTCTCTGTGGCTAATCCCCGCAGCGTCAGCGACTAACGCAACTGGCGCAGGTACCACCACTCGAAGAAGCGCTTGGCCCAGTGCCACAGGCGACAGGCGGGGAGGACCAGGCTGCGACTGGGGGTACGCGCCACCAACATGCCGCGATCGGTGCTGTCGACGATGCACAGTAGTTCGACCTTGAAGGTTGCTTCTGCCGTGCGCCCCTCAAGCTCCGCCAGCAGGTTGACCGCCGCCGCCTTCGCCTGCAGATCGGCCATATGCGCCTGCTTGGGCATCCACTCAGGACCGGGGAAGCTGCCGGAATCACCGGCGACATAGACCCGCTCCATTCCCTCGACACGGCAGTGCCTGTCGGCCTTGAGCAGTCCGCCCTCGGAGCGCGGCAGTTCGCTGTTGTCGAACCAGGCATTGCCGGTCATGCCCGGCATGAAGAGGATGAGGTCGGCGGCAAATTCGCCGCCCTCGGTGAGCACCTTGTTGGCCTCAAAGCCCTTCATCTTGTGACCGAGATGGGTCTCGATACCGCGCCTGGCCATGGTTGACAGCAGCCCCTTGACCGCATTGGGACCAAGGCGCTTGCCCGGCTCCGGCGCCGGGTTGAAGAACACCAGCTTGAATTGGTCGCGACGCCCCTGTTTGCGCAGCAGGGTGTCGATACCGAACAGGAATTCGAACATCGGTCCGCCGCGCATTGCTGAAGGCTCCTTGGGGTTGCCGCCAAAGCCGATGGCGATGGTGCCGCCCTCCATCTGCTCCAGCCGCTCGCGAATGGCGACAGCCGCGGGGATCCCCTCGCAGGGGGTGATGACATGCTCGATGCCGGGAAGCTTTTTGATGAAGCGCCCGCCCGAGGCGATCAGCAGTGCATCGTTGCCCACCTCACCCTGATCGGTAATCACCGTGCGGCCGCCGTCCTTCAGTCCCGTCACCTCCGCCTGAATGAAATCAACGCGCATGCGGCGAAAGAAATTCTCCAGCGGCACGCTCAATTGTTCGGGGGTGCGGATGCGCGAGGGGATCCAGATCAGGCTGGGAAGAAAAACGAACTCAGCGCGCGGGCTGATGACGGTGATCTCGGCCTCAGCGCTGTGCTTGCGCAGTTGCCGCACGGCAGTAATGGCGGCAAAGCCGGTTCCGATAATGGTGATCTTCTTGTTGCTCATCTTGCTGACACCTTGATTCTTAATTTGAACGCGTCGTGCGTTCTCAGGTATGACACAGCGGGCGGTTGTCCGGATTCTGTACCCCGTCGGCGATAGCCTGCGCCATGTCGCGCAGCTCTTCCATGGTTATGCAGTTGAGCACACGCGCTACCAGTTCCGGGTCGAGGCGGATGGTGCAGGCGCTGCCGTCTTCCAGCGCTACATGCACGCCCATGACGTTTTTCTCCAGGGCGTCCTCGCCCTCTTCCAGCAGCGCGGCGGTCTCCTGCAACAGCTTTTCATAGTAGTAGTCGACCTTGTCGGCGAGCTCCCTGTCAAGCTCCTCCGGCACCTCTACGATGAGCTCATCGAAGCTGACCTCGATGCCCTCGCCACGCAACTGCTCGATAAATTTGTCGCGAATACCTTCGTCAAAAAACACATATTCCAGCATGGTTGAGTTCCTGAATTTGCTAAGCGGCAATGACTTGATGAAAGGCGTTAACCGTTTTCGAGAAAGGTGACAAAGGCGATGGCATGGTCACGCTCATCGGAAAGCGAGAGATAGTGGCGACCGATCCCGAACTCCTCACACATCAGCGCGGCGTGTCCGCTGAAACTCAGCTCCGGTTTCCCCTTGCTGTCGTTCACCACAGCAATATCGCGCATCACCAGTCCATCACGAAAACCGGTACCGAAGGCCTTGGCGGCCGCCTCCTTGGCGGCAAAACGCTTGGCCAGAAAATGCTCCGGGCGGGCCGAGTTGCGATAAGCGTCCCACTCACGCTCGGCGAGGACACGGCGGGCAAAACGCTCGCCGTGTCGCTCCAGCGCTGTGCGAATGCGCTCGATACTGACGATATCGGTGCCGATGCCGAAGATCACGGGATTAGCGCCGTGCTTCGTTCATGATCTGTTTCATCTCCCGCACCGCTTGCTGCAGGCCGACAAAGACCGAGCGGGCAATGATCGCATGTCCGATATTCAACTCCCGGATCGCACCGATGGTCGCGATCGCTTCCGTATTGTGATAGTGCAAACCGTGTCCCGCATTGACCTGCAGCCCCGCATCGACACCGCGCACCACGCCGTCGACAATGCGTGACAACTCCTTGCGCTGTTGCGCCGGCGACTCCGCATCGGCATAGTGGCCGGTGTGGATCTCGATCGCCGGTGCGCCGCACTCGGCCGCGGCCTCGATCTGCTCGGCATCGGCATCGATAAAGAGTGACACCTTCACTCCCGCCTCGGCCAGGCGCTGGCAGGCATCCTTGATGCGTGCCTTCTGGCTGACCACATCCAGGCCGCCCTCGGTGGTCAACTCCTCACGCCGCTCAGGCACCAGGCAGCAATCCTCAGGCCGGTACTGCTCGGCGATAGCCAGCATCTCGTCGGTGACCGCCATCTCCAGGTTCATGCGTGTCTGCAGGATCTCACGCAGCAAGCGAACATCACGCTCCTGAATATGGCGGCGGTCCTCGCGCAGATGCAGAGTGATGCTGTCAGCCCCGGCCTGCTCGGCCTCGATCGCCGCCTGCACCGGATCAGGGTAAAGCGTGCCGCGTGCCTGACGCAGGGTCGCCACATGATCAATATTGACACCCAGCAAAATTGCTTGTGTGTTGCTCACCTATCACTCCTCATCATCGACGGTAGGTTCAGTACGTTTGCTATAGGCATGGCGTGCCTGGAACAGCGCCCGGCTGGCCAGCGGGCGCGGTCCGAGATAGTGGCCGAGTATGGCGCGCATCAGGCGCTTGGCCTCACGCCGACACGACTCACCGGCCGGCTCGCCAGTGGCCAAGGCTAACAATGTCGCGCCGCTCACCGCAAGACAGTCCGGCGACTCACCCACCACCGCTTGTGGTCCATACTCGGCATGGTAGCAATAATGCCTCTCGGGCCGCAGCGGATGGGCCGAACCGCCCTCATGCGTCAGCTGCAGGCCGTAGCCCAGCTCCTGCAACAGGTCGCGTTCGAACAGGCGCAGGCTCCATTCATGGTCATCGCCCTGCGACAGGCGTGACAGCGCCTGGCGATAACTGACATAGAGCCCTGGATGGGGATCATCCCGCGGCAACAGCCGCATCAGCAACTCATTGACGTAAAAACCGTTGATCAGCGCATCACCATGCGGCTTCGTGGCCGTGCCGTCGGCCTCCGCTGCAGTCAGGGTATGCAGCTCTCCCCTTCCGCTCCACGAGAGCAACAGCGGCTGGAATGGCTGCAGCAGCGCCTGAAGGGTTGAGCGGCGGCTGCGGGCACCGCGGGCTACAAGCCCTATGCGGCCGTACTCGGGGCTGAAGGCCTCAAGCAGCAGACTGGTGTCGCGATAGGGTTTGCGATGCAGCACATAGGCCGGCTGCAGGAGAGTCCGCCCGTCAGTACTCATCCTTGTAACCGAGGGAGCCGAGGATGCGCTCGTTATCGGACCAGCCCTCCTTGACCTTGACCCAGAGCTGCAGGAAGACCTTGGCGCCGAACAGCCGCTCCATATCGATGCGCGCCTGCCTGCCGATCTCCTTGAGCCGTTCGCCGCCGCGGCCAATGACGATCTTCTTCTGGCTGGCGCGCTCGACCCAGATCAGGCCGTTGATGCGCAACAAACCGTTATCATCCTTGAACTGTTCGATCTCGACCGTGGTGGCATAGGGCAACTCCTTACCCATGGTGCGCATCAGCTTTTCGCGCACGATCTCTGCGGCAAGAAAGCGTTCACTGCGATCGGTAATATACTCTTCCGGGAAGATAGACTCGGACTCAGGCAGACTCTTCATCACCTCTTTCTCCAGCCCCTGCAGGTTGACCCCCTTCAGTGCTGAGACCGGCAGTACCGCGGCGAAATCCATCTTCTGCGCCAGCGTCTGCAGCAGCGGCAACAGTTGCTCCTTGTCGGCGATGCGATCCACCTTGTTCACCACCAGCACCACCGGTGTTGGCTGGCCGCTGAGGCGCTGCAGTACATTCTCATCCTCTTCGGTCCAGCGTGCCGCATCGACCACGAACAGGATCAGATCCACATCCTGCAAACTGGTGGTCGCGGCACGGTTCATGTAGCGGTTCATCGCCTTTTTGGCATTGAGGTGCAGACCGGGGGTATCGACGTAGATCGCCTGATACCCCGCCTCGGTCTTGATGCCGAGGATACGGTGGCGGGTGGTTTGCGGCTTGTCGGAGGTGATGCTGATCTTCTGGCCGAGAATATGGTTCATCAACGTCGATTTACCGACGTTGGGACGACCAACAATCGCTACATAGCCACTGCGAAACGGGGTCTCTTCACTATTCACTTGTCGAGTCTACTCAATACTTCCTGCGCCGCTGCCTGCTCGGCCTTGCGACGACTGCTGCCCTGGGAAATGACCGGCTCATCCAGCCCCTCAACGCGACAGCTCACGGTAAAGGTCTGGGCATGGGACTTGCCTTGAATGTTTGTCACCTCGTATTCGGGTAACGGTCGTGAACGGGACTGAAGATACTCCTGCAGACGGGTCTTGGGGTCCTTCAGTGCCTGAGAGGGGTCGACCTTGTCGAGACGTTCATGGTAGAGCTGCAGTATCAGCCGCTGTATGGTATGAATATCCGAGTCCAGGTAGATGGCACCGAAGATGGCTTCCAGGGTATCGGCAAGGATCGAGGCGCGACGAAAGCCGCCGCTCTTCAGCTCGCCGGAGCCGAGATTCAGATAATCACCGAGCGCCAGCTCACGGGCCATAATAGCCAGCGTCTCCCCCTTCACCAGCGAGGCTCGCAGGCGGCTGAGCGTACCCTCGTCGATATCGCTGAAACGCCGATAGAGCTCTGTCGAGATGACGAAACTGAGTATCGCGTCCCCCAGAAACTCCAGGCGCTCATTGTTAAGCTTGCCGACACTGCGATGGGTCAGTGCCTGTGCAAGCAACTCCTCGTCATTGAAGGTATAGCCCAGCGAGCGGCACAGCGCATTCACAACACTAAACGCTCGCCCTGACAGATGCACTGTGGCTGAAGGTGACCAGCAGGGAGATATTGCCGATAAACGGCACCGTCACCTCGTAGTCCACATCGATAAAGTAAAAGTTGCCATCACGGGTGATACTGACATCTTTACTTGAAATCACCTTAACATTGTTCACGATGAGTCTTTTCATGACCGCATTCTTTACGTTACCGGCACCCCGATACTCGGCAACGGAGTCATTCTCCAGGCTCTCCAGGGAGGAGACGATAGAGAAATCCTCCATATAGACGGGGAAGAGTTTGAGGGTGACAAATACACTGAAACCGATCAAAAAAAGGATAAACAGGACCGACCACAGGGTCGCTCCGCGCTGAGTTTTTTCAAGTGTCATACGAGCATCTCCATTATTATTCGATGGTTTTCCCCAACCGGCTCCAATCGATAACCTGATCCTTGCCGCGGTCCCAGTTCATCCAGATGAGGAAGGCCTCACCGACCAGATTCTTTTCCGGCACCGTGCCCCAGGCCCGGCTATCACGGCTGTTGTCACGGTTATCACCCATAACAAAGTAGTGGCCATCCGGCACCACATACTCAAAGTCTCCGCCGAAGACATTACGCCCCGGCATCACCAGGATGTCATGCTCCACGCCGAGCAAATCCTCGCGCAAGTGCCGCGCCCCGGTCATCGAACTGCCGCTGCCTTCGCCCACGTAGGTGCCAAGCAGCTGCTGCGGCGCCGGCTCTCCGTTGATAAACAACTGTTTACTGCGGTAGGCGATTCTGTCGCCCGCGACCCCGACCACGCGCTTGATGTAGTCAATGCTAAGATCCTCCGGGTAGCGAAAGACAATCACATCGCCCCGCTCCGGCCTGCCGATATCGAGGAACTTGGTGTTCAACACCGGCAGACGCAGGCCGTAGGAGAATTTGTTCACCAGTATGAAATCACCATCCAGCAGCGTCGGCATCATCGAGCCGGAGGGGATGCGAAAGGGCTCCACCACAAAAGAGCGTACCAACAGCACGATGAGGATGATCGGGAAGAAGGAGCGTGATAACTCTACCAGATAGGGTTCACGTCCCGCCCGCTCGATCTCCTGCTGGGAGATCTGCTCCTCGGTAACGGCCTCCAGCCGCTCTACCCTTGCCAGTCGGCGCGGCGCCCAGAATAGGACATCCAACGCCCAGACAATGCCGGTGACGATGGTGGACACCACCAGCAACAGCGGAAAATCAAATGTCATTGTTTTTTTCCTACATGCAATACCGCGAAAAACGCTTCCTGGGGAATCTCCACTGAGCCGACCTGTTTCATTCTCTTCTTGCCCGCCTTCTGCTTTTCCAGCAGCTTGCGTTTGCGACTGACATCACCGCCGTAACACTTGGCGGTTACATTCTTGCGCAGTGCCTTGACGTTGGTGCGGGCGATGATCTGGTTGCCGATAGCGGCCTGCACCGCCACATCGAACATCTGTCGCGGGATCAACTCTTTCATCTTCTCGGCCAGTTCACGGCCACGGATCTGAGCCTGTTCCCGGTGGGCGATGATCGCCAGCGCATCAACCACCTCGCCGTTAATCATGATATCAAGACGTACCAAATCCGCCGCCTCAAAACGCTGGAAGTGATAATCGAGCGAGGCAAAACCGCGACTCACCGATTTGAGACGATCGAAGAAATCGAGCACCACCTCGCTCAGAGGCAGCTCATAGCTCAGCGAGACCTGCTTGCCAAGGTACTGCATATTCTTCTGTACCCCGCGCTTCTCCACGCAGAGTGTAATGACGTTACCCACGTAGTCCTGCGGCACGAGAATATTGGCGCGGATGATCGGTTCGCGAATCTCGGCCACCAGGTTGGTCGGCGGCAGCTTGGAGGGATTGTCCACCATCAGCGTCTCACCCTTGGTGGTAATCACCTCGTAGACCACCGTCGGTGCAGTGGTGATGAGGTCCAGATCATACTCGCGCTCCAGCCGCTCCTGAATGATCTCCATGTGCAGCATGCCGAGAAAGCCGCAGCGGAAACCGAAACCCAGCGCAGTGGAAGTCTCCGGCTCGAAAAACAGCGAGGCATCATTCAGGCGCAACTTGCCGAGTGCATCGCGCAGACCCTCGTAATCATCACTGCTGACCGGGAACAGGCCGGCGAAGACCCGCGGCTGCACCGGCTGGAAACCAGGCAGCGGTGATGCCGCGGGACGATCCGTCAGGGTGATGGTATCCCCCACCGGCGCGCCGTCGATCTCCTTGATGCCGGAGATGAGGTACCCCACATCACCGGTACCCAGCTCCGTCAGGTCCTTCATCTTGGGCGAGAAGATCCCCACCCGCTCCACCTGATGGCTGCGCCCGGTGGACATCACGGTGAATTTCTGTTTCGGCTTGATGCTGCCGTTGACCACCCGCACCAGACAGACCACGCCCAAGTAGTTGTCGAACCAGGAGTCGATGATCAGCGCCTGCAGCGGCCCATCCACCTCGCCCTGTGGCGGCGGGATGCGCTTGACCAGTTCCTCCAGCAGATCCTCGATCCCCAGGCCGGTCTTGGCGCTGACGTGCACCGCATCGTGGGCATCGATACCGATGATCTCCTCAATCTCGGCGATCACCCGTTCGGGTTCGGCCGAAGGCAGATCGATCTTGTTCAGTACCGGCACCACCTCGAGATCCTGTTCAATGGCGGTATAACAGTTCGCCACCGTCTGCGCCTCCACCCCCTGCGAGGCATCAACCACCAACAACGCCCCTTCACAGGCGGCCAGGGAACGGGAGACCTCGTAGGAGAAGTCCACATGTCCCGGGGTGTCGATGAAGTTGAGCAGATAGGTCTCGCCATTGCGCGCGGTGTAGTGCAGCGAGACGCTCTGCGCCTTGATGGTGATCCCGCGCTCGCGCTCAAGGTCCATCGAATCGAGCACCTGCTCGGCCATCTCGCGCTGGGTCAGTCCGCCGCAGACCTGGATAAAACGGTCCGAGATGGTGGATTTGCCATGGTCGATATGGGCGATGATGGAAAAGTTTCGGATATGCTGCAGATCGGTCACGAGGTTATATTTCTACCCAAAAAGCCTGTTGTCGTTGCCAAACACAGCAAAAGCGGACCGGCCAGTGCATCCAGACCCGCTGTGTGGCGCGAATAAAATTGTAGTCGCGGAATTCTACCGGAAATCAATGCGTTGCGAAATAGGCCTGGAGGGCCTGCAAATCAAGGAAATAGTGACAGATTTCATGGTCCGTGCCGTCGGTCAGCACGGGGACCTTGTGTCCGAAGCGTTCGGCCAGCCCTTCACTGCTGTCAACATCGATGCAATCGAGCGCAAAGGGGGCAACGGCCTCACACGCCAGCAGCTCCCTGTGCATCGCCTCGCACAGGGAGCAGCCGCTGCGATAGTAGAAGCGCAGCCTTGGCGTCAATCCTCAGGCACCTTCAGCGCCAGGAACAGCGGACCGCTGCGACGCTTCACCAGTACGGGAACCGAGCGGCCCTTGGGAAGGGATTCGACCAGCTCGCGGAACTGGCCCGGATTTTCTACCTGTTTATTGTTCAATTTGACGATCACATCGCCACGGCGGATCCCCGCCTGTGCCGCCGGGCCATCCTCGATCTGCTGCACCAGCACACCGCCACTGACCTCCAGCTCCTTGCGCTGGGTGGCGCTCAGCTCGCCCACCTGCAGGCCAAGACGGTCGGTTTTTACTTGCGGAGAGGCAGCGGCGGGTTGTTGCAACGCCTCCTCGGCAGGCAGCTCGGCAATACGCACCTTGAGCGTACGGGTCTTGCCATCGCGCAACACCTTGACCTTGGCGTCACTGCCTACCCTTGTACGCCCGACCAGCGGCGGCAGGTCGGAGGAGTCGGTAACCTCCTCACCGTTAAACTCGGTGATGATATCCCCCACCTCGATACCGGCACGCGCCGCAGGGGAGTCTTCCAGCACCTGCGCCACCAGGGCCCCGTGTGGGCGCTTCATGCCGAACGATTCGGCCAGCTCACGGGTAACATCCTGGATCAGCACACCCAGCCAGCCGCGGGAGACAAAGCCCTGCTCCTTGATCTGGCTGACCACATCCATCGCCACATCGATCGGAATGGCGAAAGAGAGCCCCATGAAACCACCGGTGCGGCTGTAGATCTGCGAGTTGATCCCCACCACCTCGCCATCGAGGTTGAACAGCGGCCCGCCGGAGTTGCCGGGGTTGATCGCCACATCGGTCTGAATAAACGGCACATAATTCTCGCTTGGCAGGTTGCGCCCCAGGGCACTGACCACACCGGCCGAGACGGAATGGTCAAAGCCGAAGGGGGAGCCGATGGCCATCACCCACTCACCGACCTTCAGCTCCTTGCTGCGGCCCAGCTTTACCGTAGGCAGGTCACTGGCATCGACCTTGAGCAGGGCAATATCGCTGCGCTTGTCCGCACCGACCAGCTCCGCCACCACCTCACGGCGGTCGCTCAGACGCACCACGATCTCCTCGGCCCCCTCGACCACATGATTATTGGTGAGTATGTGGCCATTGCGATCGATGATAAAACCGGAGCCCAGGGAGCGGGAGTCAAACTCGGGCATGCCCTCGCCCCCCTCTTCGCCGAAAAAGCGCTCCAGCAGGTCATCCCATGGTGTGCCTTTGGGAAAGTCCGGCACTTCCAGCCCGTGAGGGAGCCCGCTGCGTGAGGGCGCCTTCTGTGTAGTACTGATGTTCACCACCGCCGGGCTGTACTGCTCCACCAGACGGGTAAATTCAGGCAAGTCACGCGCCGTTGCACCCTGGGCCGCGAACAGCGCCAGCATCAGTAACCATTTCCAGCGAAAAAGTGATTGCATGTATTTCATAGTGATTCCTGTAACCTGGTGAAACATCAAAGGTTTAGCGAAACCGGCCTGAAGGTGTCATGGGGCTTGAGTGTGCGCAGGATAACCGCGGTGAATTGCGGGTCATCGGCGCAGCGGCGGTTATAAGCGCGCAACCAGAGAAAACCGCCCACCAGTCCCAGTGCCCCGAACAGCAGGCTCGGCCCTTCGGCCTCCAGCCCCCACTGCGGCGCCAACACCTCACCCAGCAGACCACCGCTAAGCATCGCTATCAAAGGCAAAATATAGACCATCAGCGATCCCAGCAGCAGCGCCCTCTCCTCGATACCGAGCACCACGCTGTCGCCGACCTGTGCCCCCACCGGGTTGCGGACCTTCATGCGCTGCTTCCTGGCGCCCAGCACCTTGCTCAGGGCGCCGGTGCCGCACCCCTTTGCCGCACAGCTGCCGCAACTGCTGCGCCGCTCGGTCTCGACCCAGGCGCTACCACCCTCGACAGCGACGACGTGGGCATTCTCTTCAATCATGCTGAATCGGCTGCAGCGACATGGCGATCTGTTCCACCGTTGCGGGCGGCACCTCGCCGACGACCGTCACCGCATGCTCGGCCAGAATTCGGCCATAGGCATTGACGCCCCCCATGGCAGAGGCACCGTCCAGTGCATGCTCGCTGTCGCCGCGCTCCTCGACAAATACCGAGACCGAGGCAAGACCATCACTGTAGACATGGTGCTCCACCGGGGAGAGCTTGTCCGGCAAGAAGTGGTTGCGCTGCAATTTCAGCGAAAAGCCCGGCGGCAACTCCGATACCTGCCAGTTCTGCCGCTGCGAGGCGGGCAGACGTGACTGCTCAGGCTTCCGCTCCAACTCCACAACGGTGGCATTGGCGGAGAACTGCGGCAGCAGCTCCGACTCGGGAATGGAGTCGTGCATCTCCAGCGAGGTGTACATCAGCTGCTCGATGACCGTCCCCTCTTCATTGACGGTTTCAGCCCGCAGCAACAACCCGGTATCCGTGGCCACCCAGAAGTGCTGGCCGTAGCGGTAACGGTCACGCGGCTCGATCACCACCTTGCGCGCACTCAACCCCGCGATACGCTCTTCATTCGCCAGGCGGATCTCATAGTGCTGGCGGATCCCCCCCAGCTCTTCGGGAAGTTTGAGGGGGAACGGCCGCGGGGTACCGGCGGTGGCCTCCACCACAATGGAGCTGTCCTCCGGCAGATAACAGGTGACGCGATCACGGTTGCGGATCACCTCGCGGCTGGGCCCAGTCAGTGAGACAAGCCGCTCGCTCTCCCCCCTCTCACTGACCGCATGAATGATCTTCATGCTCTGCAAGGCGTCGCCCTGCTGGTAGACGAAGGTCCCGCTGTAATTCAGTTGGTGTGCCGAACGAATCATGCGCTCCAGCCACTCAATCGCCTCATCCTCTGCGGCGAATGCCGCGGCGGGGAGGAGCAGCATCAACAACAGCATCAAGGGACGGCGCTTGCGCAACAACGGCATATTACTGCTCACCCTTGTGACCGACGATGCGCACATAGGGCAGCATACCGTGCATCCCGGAACTGACCGAGTACTCGTTGTGGTTGACCAGATAGGGGGCCAGTTTCTCATTGCCCTGTGGCGCAGTGTTGGCCGCCAGTGCCGGCTCCTGCATACGCACGATGTTCTGCGGCTGCATCACCTCCGCCATTGTTGCGGCAGGGGCGCCCAGCTCCTCAGGGGCATCGTTGCGCTGTATTCCCAGCACCGCCACACCGGTTACCGAGGCCGCGACAGCCAGCCCGGCGGCATGCCGCAACCAGGGACGGGGACGGCGTTGCGGCGCCAGCAACACCGGTTCCTGCTCGATCGCCGCGGCGATGCGCTTGTGCAGGTCAGGGGCGATGCGCTCCTCCAGATTACTGTGCAAGCTGTCGCGTATCAGATGATAGCGGCTCCAGCTGGCCTGCATGTCGCGGTCATTACGCAACGACTCCAGCGCACGGTCCAACTGGCCGTCCTGCAATTCACCATCGGCCAGCGCCGATATCCACTCTTTTCTCTCTTCTGCCATATGCCTACTCCGGTTACCCCTTGGGGTAATTACCGACAACAATCCCCACTCAGGGCTCCAGCAGGGGTTTAAGCCTGTTCTCAATGGCCTCACGGGCCCGAAAGATCCTTGAGCGTACGGTGCCGATGGGGCACTCCATCGCCTGCGCGATCTCATCGTAACTCAAGCCTTCCATTTCCCGCAGCGTAATGGCGGTGCGCAAATCATCGGGCAATGCGTCGATCGCCTCGTAGATCACCCGTTCGACCTCATCGCGATGCACCAGCTGCTCAGGCAAATCGGTCTCCCTGAGCTTGCTGTCGGGGTCGTACTGCGCCGCATCCTCCGCATCGATATCCGTATCCGGCGGGCGCCGGCTCTGGGCCACCAGATAGTTCTTTGCGGTATTGATGGCAATGCGGTAGAGCCAGGTGTAGAAGGCGCTGTCACCACGAAACCGGGCCAGTGCCCGATAGGCCTTGATGAAGGTCTCCTGGGCGACATCGTAGACTTCGTCCTGATCCCGCACATAGCGCGAGATGAGCTTGACGATCCTCTGCTGGTATTTCTGCACCAGGATGTCGAACGCTTTCTTGTCACCGTGCTGAACCCGCCGTACCAGCTCCTGATCGACATTATTCTCGCCCATCAGGGGCTACCCCTTTTGCCTGCGGTACCACTCCCTGCTACCTGTTTTGTCTGACAATCCTTACCCATTAGAGTTCGCCAACGTATCAATTTTTTCGGTATATTCGCATTCTATGATAGAACAGTGGGTCAAGGCGAAGCCAAAAACCCGCCCCCGCTACCCGATTCCCCTGGGGAACGGCCATACACTTTAATGAAAACAGCCGGTTAAGGCCATTAAACGATTTATGTCCCCACAGCATGTAACAGACATTCTGGTCATCGGCAGCGGTGCCGCGGGCCTCTCACTCGCCCTGCAACTGGCGGACGAGGCCCGCGTTGCCGTCCTGTCAAAGGCCCGCATGGAGGAAGGGTGCACCCTCTATGCCCAGGGCGGCATTGCCGCCGTGCTGGACGAACACGACACCATCGACTCCCATGTGCAGGACACCCTCAACGCCGGTGCCGGCCTCTGTGACCCCGGTGTCGTGCAGTATGTAGCCGAGCACGGCCGTGCCGCCATCGAGACCCTCATCGCCCAGGGGGTTCAATTCAGCCGCGAAGCGGACGGCGACCACTACCACCTGACGCGCGAGGGCGGCCACAGCCACCGCCGTATCATCCACGCCGCCGACGCCACCGGCAAGGCGGTGGAAAGTACCCTGCTTGCCCGTGCCCGCGCCCACCCCAACATCACCCTGCACGAGGGGCACCTGGCGATCGACCTCATCACCCGGGACAAGCTGCAGGGTATCCAGGGTGGGCAGAACCGGGTACTCGGCGCCTACGTCTACAACCGCCAGAGCGGTCATGTGGAGGTATTCCGCTCGCGCTTTGTGGTGCTGGCCAGCGGCGGCGCCAGCAAGGTCTACCTCTACACCAGTAACCCGGACCTCTCCACCGGCGACGGCATCGCCATGGCCTGGCGTGCCGGGTGTCGCGTGGCCAACATGGAGTTCAGCCAGTTCCACCCCACCTGCCTCTACCACCCCAAGGCAAAAAGCTTCCTGGTCACCGAGGCGGTCAGGGGTGAGGGCGGCAAATTGCTGCTGCCCGACGGCACCCGTTTCATGCCGCAGTTCGACAAGCGTGCGGAATTGGCCCCACGGGACATCGTCGTGCGCGCCATCGACCATGAGATGAAACGGCTCGGCGCCGAGTGCGTCTATCTGGATATCAGCCACAAATCACCCGAATTCATCAAGGAGCACTTCCCCACCATCTACGAGCGTTGCCTGGAGTTCGGCTTCGACATGACCCGCGAGCCGCTGCCGGTCGTCCCTGCGGCCCACTACACCTGCGGCGGAGTGATGACCGATATCCACGGTCGCACCGACCTGCCCGGACTGTACGCCATCGGCGAGGTCACCTTCACCGGCCTGCATGGCGCCAACCGCATGGCGAGCAACTCCCTGCTCGAATGCCTGGTCTTTGGCAACGCCGCCGCCCGGCACATCAACGGCCAGCTCACGCACAGCGAAGTACCGGAGGAGCTACCCAGCTGGGATGAGAGTCGCGTTACCGACTCGGATGAAGAGGTGGTGGTATCACACAACTGGGATGAGCTGCGTCGCTTCATGTGGGACTACGTCGGCATCGTGCGCACCGACAAACGCCTGCAGCGGGCCAAGCGCCGCGTGGAGCTGCTCAGTACCGAGATCCACGACTACTACAGCAACTTTCGCGTCACCAACGACCTGCTCGAGCTGCGTAACCTGGTGGTCGTGGCCGACCTTATTATCCGCTCGGCCATGGCGCGCAAGGAGAGTCGCGGGCTGCACTACACCCTCGACTACCCCCAACCCGACAACGAACAGCCACCACGCAACACCGTGCTGGTCCCGGAGAACTACGGCTCGGCCTAAGGCCGCGGCATGATCGCGCCGCCCGCCCGGGAACCCGTCAGGTGGCAGTGAAACCGTCTTTTGCACTCGCAACCGCCGCCTCGCCGCTGAGACGAAGGCGCACCAGCAGGCGGCGGAACGGCTCCTGTCCGATCCCGGCCGGAGTCAGCAGCAATGAGCGGCGGCGCCCGCGCTCAGGTTCACGAAAATTGAGTGCCATCAGCGGTACCGAAAGGTAGCTGTCGCCGCGAAGTTGCAGCTCCACGGTGTCGCCGCCCTGCGACCACCACCAGCGCTGCTCCGCATCCCACACCAGTCCCACCGCGCCACCGCCCAGTTCGGCCCGCAACCGCCACTGGCGCAGCGCCACTCCCAGAAACAGCAACGCGCCGGGGAGCGTCACCCAGAGCGCAAGCGGCAAGCTCAGCAATAAGCAGAGAGTGAGTACGACAAAGGCGAGATAAAGTCGGCGCAAAAG
>OBLN01000137.1_pt1 | contig 26559 bp, 26 predicted proteins | sample 1519301 | NCBI WGS metagenome assembly OBLN01 (sample SAMEA2452533, study PRJEB22499) | sediment metagenome | reverse complement strand
GCTTTCTCTCTTTGTTCGGATAAATTCTACATGGGCTTTAACTTCTTCTGCCGTCCGGCAGAATTTCACCATATCGTTCACTCTGAAGCCCATATTTTTCAGGCGCATAAGATCAGCAAAGTGGCTTTCCCCCTGCCCCTTATCCAGACCGAAGGCAAACATGCTCAAATTTCTCTTGGCGCATTCTCTGGAATCCAGAAGCTTCAGGCTTCCGGCAGCAGAGTTTCTCGGGTTGGCAAAAAGCGGCAGACCTTCCGCCTCACGCTTTTCATTCAGTTTATCAAACGACTCCACGGGCATGTATATCTCGCCCCTGACAATCAGCCGCTCTTTCACATCTATAACAAGGGGCACTGCCCTGATAGTTTTAACATTATGAAGGATATCCTCTCCGACCGCACCATCGCCTCTTGTTGCTGCTGTGATGAGTCTTCCGTTTTCGTATGTAAGGCTGACAGACGCACCGTCTATCTTGGGCTCAACCACAAAGGGGGGCTCTTCCAGAGTTTCCTTATAAACAGTGGCGATAAAGCTGTCCAGCTCCTCGTCACTATAGGTGTTGTTCAGGCTCATCATCTTAACTTCGTGGCGTATGCTCTCAAGCCCCTCAACAGGAGGAGCGCCCACACGTTTGGACGGCGAATCCTCCCTAATCAGTTCGGGGTGTTCCGCCTCAATATCCAGAAGCTTTCTGTAAAGCTGGTCGTACTCATAATCGGTGATTACCGGAGCGTCATTGACGTAATAATTTATATCGTGCTGTTTTATCTCTTCTACAAGCTTGTCGTACTGGTCTTTTGTTATTTCCATCGTCTTAATATGCTCCCGTCAGGCAGTTCATCAGGCAGTTCCATGCTGTAGCGGTAGTTTGGTCTTGTGGCTTCAACAGGCGCACCCTGCTCATCAGTCAGATTTGTCACTTTGTACGGTATCACTTCCAGAAACGGAGTCACAAACTCAAGCTCCTCTCCTGCAAGGAATTTGTTCTTCGCAAGCATCTCACCCTGTTCCGCAGAGCCAAGAAATTCACTTTCCTGTATGTAGTTGGCGTTGGCGTAGTTCATGGAGCCGCTGTCCGTATCGCCTTTATAAAAACCTGCGGTGTAGCTTCTGTGGGTAACGCTTGTCAGCATTTTCATCCACTCTTCCTTCACCTCATACCCGTCCGCATCCGCCATAGCCCAGTCAAGCGCTGTCCTGTATGTACCCGTAACAAGAGCCACATACATTATGCTTTTCATCCTGCCCTCTATCTTGATGCTTTTTACGCCCGCCTTCACAAGCTCACCCAGATATTCTATCAGGCACAGATCCTTGCTGTTATAGAAGTATGTTCCTCTCTCATCTTCCACCACCGGAAAATATTCACCCGGTCTGGACTCCTCAACAAGAGAGTATTTCCACCTGCAAGGATGGGTGCAGAGTCCCGCATTGGCGTCCCTTCCGGTCATATAGTTGCTTATCAGGCACCGACCCGACATAGATATGCACATCGCACCATGGACAAAAACCTCAATCTCAGCCTTGGCTTTCCTGCATATATAGGCTATCTCCTCCGCAGAAAGCTCACGGGCGAGAATAACCCTCTCCGCCCCAAGCTCCGCCCAGAAATCAACAGCGGCAAGGTTAGTAACATTTGACTGCGTACTGATATGAACAGGAGTCTTCAACCCCATGTCCCTGATAACTTTAAAGACTCCCGGATCGGAAACTATCATAGCATCCGGCTTCACTGACTCAAGATTGTAAAGATACTCCCTCAAACCATCAAATTCGGCATTGCGGAGATAAGCATTAACAGTAACATAGCCCATCTTTCCCTGACCATGCAGATAAGAAAGAGCCTCCGCCAAATCATCCATACCGAAATTGCCTGCCTTCGCACGAAGACCGTAACCCGTTCCGGCAAGATAAACCGCATCTGCGCCATAGCGGACAGCATATTTTAATTTTTCAACATTCCCCGCAGGGCTTAAAAGTTCGACTGACATTATTTTTTATTTTCCTTTTTTTGAGTCGTTAAGTTTTAAAAGATTTGGTTTAGATTTTATGTATTTAATTTATGGGGAAACTTTTTATAAAAAGCTTTCCCCAAACCCCTTCAAAAATTTTTAACTGCTTCGCAAACCATTCAAAAATTTACCAGCAAAACACCGGAGCCAACAGGCAGCAGGGTGGACGATGCAGGCATATCTGACCTTATGATTAAAATTTCCTTCCATGGAAATTTTAATACACGCTCACGCCGTGGTAAACACGGCTTCGCTACGCACGGCGGGATTTCCATCCATGGAAATCAAAAATTCACCAGCAAAACACCTGAACCTACCGGCAGCAGGGTAGACGATGCAGGCATATCCGCCTTGATCTCTTCGATGAAGTTGAGGAGTTCGTCACGTCCTTGGCGGTATTTTTTGGGGACTTCCGCTGTTTCCATAGCAAGCATGCCGAAAAGGAGGACATCATCGAACACTACCAGTCCGCCTTTGTTCACTCTGTTTTTAACAGTCTGCCACATCAGGGGGTATATTCTCTTAACAGAGTCGATAAACACCATATCGTAAGTATCCGTTGTGCGGTTAAGGTAATCGAAGGCGGATTCATTGATAAATTCGACATTTTCAAGCTCGATACACAGAGTTTTCGCCACCGCCACACGGTTCGGGTTATGGTCTATCCCCGTAATCACTGCCGAAGGGCACCCTTGTTTTATATAAGTTGTAGATGTGCCGATTCCGCTCCCTATCTCAAGGACGGATGCGGGTTTAAGCACAGCAGCAAGTATGCGGAGAAGCTCCCCTGTTTCAGGTTCAACAGACGGAACATCATGTTTTTTGGCATAGTCGTGCATATCTTCATTTTTTGCCACGACAGTAGAGCGGATGTATTCGAGGATACCGGGTATTAATATATCGTTTTTCATTTACTGACCAAGATTTACTTTTTCGGGAGTAAGCTTTTCCGTTATCTGCGATGCCTTTTCAGCATCGATTTTGCCCAGTGCAGCCATAATCTTTCCTGCATTCATAGGAGGAATTCTGCGGATAAGCTGAACGGCTTTGTCAGTGTCCATTTTAACAAAAATTTCAGCAGCTGACTTAGGTTTGGTGGATGAATATATTCTGGCAAGGGCGTTAAGATTTTCATCCTCACTGGACTGAACCTCGTTGAGCCTTTTGGTGATTGTGTCTTTAATCCCGTTGAGTTCGTTCTCTTTAGCTATAAGCTCTTCCTCAAGGGCTTTCAGGCGTTTTTCCTTATCCGCCAGTTCCATTTCCTTTTTCTTGAGTTCCTGTTCCTTTGCCTCAAGCCGTGCGGCAAGGCTCTGTATGTCCACTATGCTTTCCGCCTGTGCTGTAAACACAGTGAGAAGCATAAAAAGAACTGCAAATTTAAGTTTATTCATTTCTGCCGCTCCTTGATACTATTAGTTCATCTATCATTTTCATCTCTTCCTTATCCAGATATGCCGCATAATCTTTTACATGTTTTTCTTTCAGCTTTATCAGAATTTTATGATTGTTCATCGCCTGAACTGTTTTTTTCTTCTGCCGTTCAACAACGATGCGGGCATCATACACCATGCGTTCCATGGTTTTCCTGTGCCCTTCCAGTTTGAGGATATACTCATCATACATCCTCACAAACTGAAGCTGTCCTTTCAGCTTGGCTTCTTCCTTCTCGGCGTTCTTCTGTTTTTCTGTTTCAAGCATGTTTTCAAGCTGCACAGTGAGAGTTTTCAGTTTGTTCTGAAACTCGCCGAGCTTATTTTTTTCAAGCTCATAGATCCGCTCTCTATGCTCCAAAACCTTTTCCAGCTTGAATTTTGCGTTCATAGCATCATCCCGCCGTTATCTCATTCAGCTTGTTTCGGGCTTCCTCGTAAGTAAAGTTTTCATCAATCCCCTGACGAAGAAAATCGTTTATACGGTTTATTTTAAGGATCGCCTCGTCAATTCTGGGGTTGCTTCCCCTGACATAGGCGCCGATGTTGATCAGATCCTCCGCCTCACGATATGCACTAAGCAGATCTCTGAATCTACCTGCGGATGCGAAATCTTCTTTTGTTACAATCTCTTTCATCAACCTGCTGGCGCTCATCAGAATATCTATAGCAGGATAATGGTTGCGTGCGGCAAGCAGCCTGTCCAGCACTATGTGTCCGTCGATAATAGAACGGACAGAGTCGGCTATGGGGTCGTTCATGTCGTCCCCTTCCACAAGCACAGTGTAGAGTCCGGTTATCGCACCTTCTCCTTTTTTTGTTCCAGCCCTTTCCAGAAGCTTGGGCAAAAGTGCAAAGACAGACGGAGTATAACCCTTTGATGTGGGCGGTTCACCCACCGTAAGTCCTATTTCCCTCTGAGCCATGGCGAACCTTGTCACAGAGTCCATCATGAACATCACGTTTTTGCCCTTTGCCCTGAAATATTCGGCAACTGCTGTGGCAACAAAAGCGCCGAGTTTTCTTACAAGGGCGGATTGATCACTGGTGGCGACTACGACTACGCTCCGTGCCAGACCTTCAGGACCAAGATCTCTTTCAACGAACTCACGCACTTCTCTGCCTCGTTCGCCGATGAGAGCAATCACGTTTACATCCGCCTCAGTGTTTCGGGCTATCATGCCTAAAAGCACAGACTTACCAACGCCGGAGCCTGCGAAAATGCCGACCCTCTGCCCTGAACCGCAGGTCATGAGAGCATCTATGGCTTTTACTCCGGTGGATATTGATTCACGGATTATTTCCCTCTCAAGAGGCAAAGGCGGCTGGGAATACACCTTAGTCAGTTCGTAGTCCTGAACCGGTCCTTTTCCGTCAATGGGTTCGCCGAGACCGTTAAGAATACGCCCCAGCATATTTTCAGATACCCGCACGGTGTTGCCAAGAGCAGTGTTATGCACTCTACTCCCCGGAGCGATTCCTTCGCTGTCGCCGTAGGGCATCAGGATTATTCTATTGTCATTAAAGCCGATTATTTCAGCAAGAACAGTGTCGCCCCCGCTGCCTTCTATGGCGCATCTTGTTCCTATGCCGAGAAGAGGACCATCTGCCTCGATGGTGAGCCCGATTATCTTCGTCACCCTGCCGGATATTACAATCTCTTCCCTTGCGTTTATGTGTCTAAGTCGATTCAAGTTCTTCATAAATCAGCTTCTTAAAATTTTCCAGCATGGTTTCTATGGTGTAGTCCATTTCCCCTATGCTGGTGTCTATTTTCAGCCCGCCCTGCGTAATTGCCGGGTCGGACACCGCCTCATAATCGGGAAAAGCTTTAAGCACAGTATTAAGATCGTCAGGATTCACCCTGAAAACAACACGGCTCAGTTCATGAAGGCTTGAGAGGCTCTTTTTTATGACAGAAACAATCAGACGCCCGTTCGTTTTTCTTTCTGCACCTATTAGCGTTTCCAGAAAGTGTGTGAGCATTTCAGGCAGGGCACTGTCAAGCTCCTTTACGGCAGAATCAAACGCTCCCGCCTTGGAGATAACTTCCTTGTAAGTTCCCTGAAGCATCTGGATGTAATCGTCTTTTTCTTTATTATACTTACTGCGGGCGTTATCCGCCGCCTCAAGCATCCCTTTTTTATATCCGTCATTAAAGGCTTTTTCATATTCAGCCTTCAGCAGTTCCTGTATCTTCTCCTCATCAAATGCAGGAGGTTCCTCTTTAATTACAGCCTCTTCAAATACCGCTTCGGAAAACTCTTTCTGTTCCTCCTTCACGGGTTCAGGTTCGGGCTCCTGCTTTTTATCAAAATTTTCAAGAAAAACGGAAGATTCGCCGACTATCCTCGCCTTACCGAGGTTTACGGCTGTATCGAAATTAGCAAAAAGAAAAGGGATCTCTCCATTGACGGCATTGGTATCTTTAAGTTTTTCAAGCGCAAAGACTTTTTCTCCACGCTCCACATCCCCGAAACTGGTGATATCCATTTCAGTAAGCTGTTTCTGTCTGTTTTTGCCGTAAATTTTTCTGGACATAATTCAATCCGGTGGGAATAGTTAAACGTACTGTTCTTCCTCTCCGCCGCCGAGGTTAATAACCCCTTCCTCGTCGAGTTCACGTACAATGGCGACAATCTCGTGCTGGGCTTTTTCCACCTCTTTGAGCTTGACGGGACCCATGTAATCCATTTCCTCACGCATAGTTTCCACTGCACGTTTGGACATATTTCTGAAAAAGCGTTCTTTGGTATCGTCGTCTGCTCCCTTGAGGGCAAGGGTGAGCGCTTTTTTGTCTGCTTTTTTGAGGATTTCCTGAATAGCCACATCGTTCAGCTCTCTGATATCCTCGAATACGAACATCATATCCCGTATTGCTGCAACCAGTTCCGGTGCTTCCTTCTCCAGTTTTTCCAGAGTTGCCTTGCTTGTTACCCTGTCCATACGGTTGAAAATTTCTGCAACGGATTTTACGCCGCCGACCTCAACATTGTATGAAGAAAGAGACTCAAACCTTTCCTCAAGCACTCTGGAAAGGGTTTTTACAACCGTAGGCGATATATCCTGAAGGTTTGCGATTCTAAGTGTTATCTCTGCCTTAAGCTCTTCAGGAAGCTGTGCCAGTGACTCCGCCGCATGGCTGGGGTCAAGGTGGGCGAGTATCAGTGCTATTGTCTGCGGGTGTTCGGTCTGTATGAATTTAGCAAGCTGCTTAGGATCAATCTTAGTAAGGAACTCAAAGCCGCTTGATTGTTCCATCATCTTGGTAAGGCGGTCGATAATCTTCCTTGCACGTTCAGGGCCAAGAGATTTAACAAGAACGCTTTTAGCGTACTCAAGACCGCCCTTGGCGATGAACTTCTTGGCAAGCATCATGTTGTAAAATTCTTCTATTGTTTCGTCCATCTCCTCAGGGGGGATGATCTTGGTCATGGCGATCTCTTTTGAGATCTCCTGCACCTCGTCATCATCAAGATGAGCGAAAATAGATGAAGAAATTTCTTCACCGAGGGCGATTAATACCGCTGCAGCTTTTCTGATACCTGAACCTGAAAGACTCATGTCAACCTTTCAACATTGATTTTATAATATTTGCCGCACCTTCGGGATCCTCTTCGCAGAATTCCTCTATCTTCTTCAGCATTACCTTAGACTTAACGGCGTCTGTGTTCATAGGTATGCTTTCATCAAGCTCCTGCTCAACCTCTCTTTCAAGTTCTTCGAGGGTTTTGGGGAAGCCGGCGCTGTCTTTCAGGGTGACATCCACAGAATCGAGCGCAGAGGACACTGTAATGGTTCCGTCGTCGTTGTAGGTGACGGTCTTGTCGAGTTTTTTGAGAATACGCCTGACCACGGCAAAATAAAACAGAAGCAGAATAATAACTGCAAGGGCATATTTGGATGCTATGGTTATGAGTTCCACTGTTTTTTCTCTCTTGAGCAGAAGCTGTTCCTGCTGCTGTTCGGAGGTATCGAATGAGATATTTGTCACCTCCACCTGATCACCTCTTGCCTGGTCAAACCCGACCGCTGTGGCAACAAGGGCACGGATGGAGTTAAGTTCATCCTGTGTTCTTGGAACACTTTCTGTTATCTGATTTCCTGTTGTATTATCAGTGCGGAAAACATTCTTATTATCCACAACAACTGCAACGGATATTTTCTTAATTGTTCCAAATGCTTTCACTTCTCTGGTGACGGTTTTGTCTATTTCAAAGTTTGAACGTTCTTCTGTGTGTTCATAGGATGAGTTTGTGTTGCCGCCCAGCACCTGCGGCTCTGCAAGGTTGGATTCAACTCCGGGGACGCCCTGCGGACCTCCGGGAGCGTTAGAGCTGATGGTTTCTATATTTTCCGATGACCGGATTACAGGCTCACGCCCGAACTCTTCTCTGCTGGTTTCTCTCTTGGAAAAATCTATCTCCGCAGTAACCTTCGCCACAGCTCCGGTTTCTCCGAGAGTTCTGCCGAGTATGCCGTATAGCTTTGATTCAAGCTCACGTTCAATACGCCTCTGGTATTCAAGCTGTGTCTGAGTCATCATCACGGGGGAATGCTCTTCATCAAGAAATTCGCTCAAGAGTCTGCCTGTGGTATCCACAATCTGCACGCTGTCTGTGGTCAGCCCTTTAACAGCGCCCGAAACCAGTGAGCTTATCGCTTTAACCTGCTCCTGGTTGAGGTTTGCCCCTCTTCTGAGCTTTATAACAACAGCGGCTTTTGCAGCCTCCTCTTCGGAGATGAAAAGTCTGTTTTTGGGAATGGTAAGATGAACCCTCGCCTCTTCAACTTCATTGAGACTGCTTATGGTTCTGGCAAGCTCACCCTGAAGGGCACGCTGATAATTGACATCCTGAAGGAATTCCGTCATTCCGTATGATGATTTATCGAAAAGCTCAAACCCTGCTCCGCCGCCTCTGGGCAGACCTTCACGGGCGAGTTCCAGCCTCGTGTCATAAACCAGCTCCTGCGGAACTTCCACCGTTCCTCCGCCTTCCTTAAGCCTGTACGGAACATTGCCTTCTTTGAGTTTTTCAATAACCAAAGGGGCATCGTCAGCATTCATATTGGCATAAAGGGTTTTATAGACAGGTCTGTTTGCCCAAATAAGAAGGACACCCAGAGTAACAAGTACAGCGCCTAAAGCTGCACCGATGGAAATTTTCTGAACAAGAGTCAGTTTCTCAAAAATATCTTTAAACTGAGTTACGACGTCTTGAAGTGCCATTTGCCCCTGTAATACTATACCTGAGTTCTCATAACCTCTTGGTAAGCTTCAACGATTTTATTCTTAACCTCAAGCATGAGTTTGAGGGAAACATCTGCTTTCTGGAGAGCGATCATTGTGGAATGAATATCCTTTGTCTCACCGCTTAAGACTTTCTGCACAGCTTCACTGGCTTCAAGCTGTGCATCATTTACACTGCTTAAAGCATCCTTAAGAAGAACAGAAAAATCCGCACCGGACTCTTCTTTGGCTTCCGCAGGTTTTGACGCTGTATCGTCAAGCTTATTCGGCAAAAGGAAGTTAATGTTATTGATCTCTGCCATGTTCAGTATCTCCCTAACTGAATATATAGTATATCAGGGGTATTTTACAACCTTTATATATTTCATTTTACTACTTTTTTAACCGTTTTCGGGCTCTTTTCGGAGCCAGCTCCCCGCACTGCGGAGCTTTAAAGATTCTAAAGTTTCGGTATCAGGCTCTGCCTATTTCCAATGCTCTCAAAGCAAGCTGTTTCGCTGTTTCAAACACTGTGGCGTTTGCCTCGTAGCTTTTTGAAGCTTCAAGCATATTTACCATTTCTTCAATGGGGTTCACATTGGGATAGGCGACATAGCCTTCCTCGTTTGCATCCGGATGATCCGGCTCATACTTAAGAGTTGGAGGCTTTTCATCATCTATGACTCTCTGAACCCTTACGCCTCCGGCATATTCACCTTTCATAACCTGCTCAAACAGCACGTCTTTTCTTTGGTAAGGTCCGCCTTCGGCTGTTCTTGTGGTCTGAGCGTTGGCGAGGTTTGAGGATATTGCTCCAATTCTTATTCTCTGCGCTGAAAGCCCGGTTGCAGAGACATCCATTACGTGCATAAAGCTCATTTATACCTTACCTCCCCTGAATAGCTGTTTTAAGTTTTGTGAATGCTCCGGCTGTAAGCTGGCTTAATTCCTGAAAAAGAACTGAGTTTGCAGCCATTTCACTCATTTCGTAGTCAAGGTTTACATCGTTTCCGTCATTGCGGAGAGAGGGGTTGTTCTGAAACCGTACATAATCCGCAGGAACTCCGCTGAAGCCGCCTGTGGAAAAATGCTTTGCATGAGTCTGTGCGAGAGGAAGTTTTTTCCCTGTTCCGAGGAAATCACCCATAACCTCATCAAATTCCAGCTTGCTTGCCTTGTATGTCGGAGTATCGTTATTAGCGATGTTTTCCGCTATCACGTTGTTTTTAACGGATGCGGTGTCCATACCATAGGAAAGTTTGTCAATGTTCGACATGCTGAAAATATTTCTCATGCAACACCTCTTGCATTACTAATAACAAAGATGATGCCAGTTATGAGGGGAAGTTTTTGCAGAAAGCTAAATGTATTTGCGTGCGCCCATGTAGGTCCGCACAAAATAAGAGTCGTTAAGGTTCGCTATTGTGACATTGCGTCCCCTGCGGGGAGCGTGGATAAATTTGCCTGAGCCTATGTATATGCCCACATGAGAAACTCTTTTGGCTCTGCCGGTGGCAAAAAAGACCAGATCACCGGGCTTCAGTTCGCTTTTAAGAACGAATTTGCCGTGATCAAACTGGGCTCTGGAATTTCTGGGCAGGTTCAGTCCGTTAAGCTTATAGACAACCATTGTGAGACCGGAACAGTCAAACCCGCCGGATGCGCTTTCACCGCCCCATCGGTACGGGACACCGATATACTTATGCGCCGTTTTTACAAGGTTTGTCCTTATGCCTTTACGGTCAAGGTCTTCCGGGCGGAAGTTATAGTCATAATCTTCTGGACGAATGATAAAATAATCATCTATCTGGTTTCTGGTCCGCAGGTTGACAGCGTATCTAACTGCTCTGTCATAGGATGGGAAATCTCCTATGCGGACCTTATACAGACCTGAATCATCAAGGAAAAAGTAAGCATCCACCCCTGCGGCGTTCAGTTTGTCAGTATAGTTTGCAGCATTGCTTACGTTGCCGAAGGCACCGACCTGAATGGAGTATTTCATTCTCTCAATATCAGATGCTTCAATACGTCCGCCACCGCTGTACGGTGCGGGGCGTCCGCCAAGACACCCCGTTATTGCAAACAGAATAACAATCAGAAGTAAATGCTTTTTCTTCATCATCACCTTATTCTTATATTCCCAGATAAGCTTTTTTAACATCCTCATTGGAAAGCAGGCTTGAAGCCTTGTCTTCCATAGTCACCCTGCCTGTTTCCATAACGTAGCCTCTGTCGGCCACCTTAAGGGCAAGGTTTGCGTTCTGCTCAACAAGGAAAATAGTTGTTCCGCTCTCTTCTTTGATTTTCTTAATAATCTCGAAAATCTGCTGCACAATCAGAGGTGCAAGCCCAAGTGAAGGTTCATCCAGAAGCAGAAGGCGGGGTCTGGCCATAAGCGCACGGGATATGGCAAGCATCTGCTGCTCCCCGCCGCTGAGAGTTCCGCCCTGCTGATGTCTTCTTTCTGCCAGTCTGGGGAAGAGATCATATATCTGCTCAAGATCTTTTTTTATACCTTCTCTGTCCTTGCGGAGAAATGCGCCCATATCAAGATTTTCGGACACTGTGAGATAAGGGAAAATGTGTCTCCCCTCAGGAACCTGACAGATACCCATCTGAACTATTTTGTCAGGCTTCATCCTGTGGATCGGTTCACCCTTGAACAGTATCTCTCCGGACTTAGGCTGAACAATCCCGCTTACGGAAAGAAGAGTGGTGGTTTTACCAGCCCCGTTCGCACCGATAAGGGTGATTATCTCACCTTCGTTTATCTTGAGGGAAACATCGTGAAGCGCCTGAATATTGCCGTAGAATGTGCTTATATTGTTAATCTCAAGCATCGGCTTCCTCCCCAAGATAAGCTTTGATAACTTCGGGATTGTTCTTTATCTCCATGGGAGTACCCGCTGCTATCCGCTGTCCGTGATCCATGACATAAATCCTGTCGGAAAGGTTCATCACAAGTTTCATATCATGCTCAATCAGCAGAATGGCGATTTTATCCTGATCTCTGATTTCCCTGATAAGTCCTGTAAGCTCTTCTGTTTCCTGAGGGTTCATGCCCGCTGCGGGTTCATCAAGAAGAAGAAGTACAGGTTCCGTAGCAAGGGCACGGGCTATCTCAAGCTTTCGCTGTGCGCCGTATGGGAGGTTGCTTGCCATTTCATTGGCAAGATGAGTCAGACCGATTTTTTCCAGAATACCATAGCTCACTGCTGCTGCGTCTTTCTCTTCTTTTCTGGTTCCGGGGTCACGGAGAAGTGCGCCGATTACCTTTGCTTTGGTGCGGCAATGTCTTCCTATCATTACATTTTCAAGAACAGTCATGTTAGGGAAAAGTCTGATATTCTGAAAAGTTCTGGCAAGTCCAAGTTCTGTTACCTGATTGGGCTTCTTGCCGTTTATTCTTTTTTCACCGAACTTGGTATGGACGATTATGTCCCCCGAAGTTGGCGTGTATATGCCTGTAATGCAGTTAAAAAATGTGGTTTTCCCCGCTCCGTTGGGACCGATAAGAGCCACAATCTCACCGTTCTGTATTTCCATATCCACATGGTCAACGGCACGGAGACCGCCGAAATCCATTGTAAGACCTTTTACCTCAAGAACGGGAAGCGTCTGATCATTTTGCTTCATTTGTTTTCTCCCCGCCGAAATTCATCTTATCAAATAAGTATTTTCGTCGCACATTGCTGATAAGTCCCTGCGGTCTGAAAACCATCATAAGAACCATCGAACCGCCGAAAATAAGCATGCGCAGTTCAGAAAAAGCTCTGAGATATTCCGGCAGAAGTATAAGTATCAGCGCTGCAAGAATAACACCGAGAATTGACCCCATACCGCCGAGAACAACTATGGCAAGAATGATTGCAGATTCGAGGAATGTGAAACTCGCAGGATTGACAAAAGTTGTCTTCGCTGCGAATACAACACCCATGAATCCGGCCCATGTTGCACCAAGGGCAAAAGCCGTGAGCTTTGTCTTTGTTTTATCAATACCCATAGCCTGACACGCTATCTCATCTTCCCTCAGAGCAAGCCACGCCCTTCCGATTCGGGAGTTCTGAAGCCTGTTCACGCAGAATATCGTAATTACTGCAAAACCGAGAACAAGATAGTAAAGCGCAGTCATAGACTGTGAGAGGTTGAGCGTAAGCCCGAAGAAAGAAGGTCTGTCTATGCCCGAAATACCGCTGGGACCGAAGGAAAAGGCGTTCCAGTTTTCAAGCACGAGGCGGATAATCTCTCCGAAACCGAGTGTTACAATGGCAAGATAATCACCACGGAGCCTAAGTACGGGGAAGCCGAGAATTATACCGAACATCATGGCGAGTGCGCCGCCTATGGGAAGAACAGCCCAGAACCCTAAACCGAAATGATGGTTCAGAAGAGCATAGCTGTAAGCGCCTACTGCATAAAAAGCAACATAACCAAGATCAAGAAGCCCTGCCAGCCCCACAACAATATTAAGACCAAGCCCAAGCACCACGTACATAAGCGCTGTGGTCATAATATTGATCTGATATGCGTTTGACATATGAGGGAACGCAAAGGTGAATGCAACTGCCACTGCAATAAGTGTGTAAAGCACCTTTTTGTTGTCAACTATGGCGTTCTGAAGACCGTTTTTAAGCCTTTCCCTTATGTTTCTTTCACTGATGTGTGTTTTTTTATAATGAAGCCAGCGCCAGATCATAGAACCGAAAAAAGCCCCAACGCCTATGTATATAAGGTTGTGCCAGCGCCATACTATGGTGTTATAAACAGTGTTTACCTTAATAACCATAATGGGAAATGTAAGAAACATAAACCATACGGCTGTAATTAGTGATTTTTTAAGCTCATTCAGCATGCTACACCTTCTGAGCCGAAGATTTGCCGAGGATTCCCGCAGGTCTGAAGATAAGTATCAGAACAAGAAGGGCAAAAGCGAACACATCTTCATAGTCGCTGGACACATATCCTGTGGCAAAGCTCTCAGTCCATCCGAGTATAAGAGCGCCGAGAACAGCACCGGGAATACTGCCTATTCCGCCGAGAACAGCCGCAGTGAATGCCTTTATCCCTGCTATAAACCCTATATAAAAGTTTATCTGACCGATGTGTGAAGCGATAAGTATTCCGCCGAGGGCAGCAAGTGATGAACCCACTATAAATGTGAGTGATATAACTTTATCAACATCAATACCCACAAGACGAGCCATCTTCTTGTCCTGTGCTGTTGCCCTCATTGCTTTGCCCATTCTGGTAAACTTTATGAAAAAGGTCAGCAGAACCATTATCACCGCACTGCTAAGGATGATAACAAGCTCCGCAGAACTCATTATATGCGATACAGGTTTTAAAAACTCAAACTCCGGAATAAGCGCCGGAAAAGGGAGGAAGTCGGATGTCTGTGCGAGAAGTACGTAGTTTTGAAGGAATATTGACATTCCTATCGCACTTATGAGAGGTGAAAGCCTGGGGGCGTTTCTCAAAGGTCTGTAAGCGATTTTTTCCATAGTGTAACCATAGGCGGATGAGTAAATCACCGCCGCTATTCCCGCCAGAATAAGGATGCTGAGACCGCTGAAGCCCAGAATCGTCAGAACACTGGCGACAATAAGTGCCGTAAATGCGCCTATCATATAAATTTCCCCGTGGGCAAAGTTTATAAGCTGAATAATGCCGTAAACCATGGTGTAGCCCAAAGCGATAAGCGCATATATGCTGCCTTTTGTGAGGCCGCTTAAAAATAGTTGAAGAAAATAATCCATTATCTGTGACTGCTCCTGTTATTTGCCCTGAAATGGAAAGGGGGCGCAGGAAAGAAAGCACCCCCTGAGTTGTATCTGGAAAATTATTTAAGTTCGGCGTATGCGCCGTTCTGAACCTGATACATAGAGAAGCCCACGCCGATAGCATCGCCTTTTTCGTCAAAGCTTATATTTCCGAGGGGAGTTTCAACATATTCGGTTCTGAGAGCCTTGCTCACAGCGTCATAATCAGTTGAGTCTGCTTTGTCTATAGCATTAAGAAGAGCCATAGTTGCAGCATAGCCATTGATGAAGAATGCGCCGGGGTCAGCCTGATACGCAGCCTTGTGGTCTTCAACTGCTTTGATGTTGATAGGGTTTGAAGAAGTGTCCACAGGACCGGTAGCATAAACGCCTTCAGCAAATTCGCCGGCAACTTTTATGAAAGTATCGTCCTTTACACCGTCATCGGAGATGAAGGGGATGTTGATCTGTTTTTTACGCATCTGAGTAACGATTTTGGAAGCTTCGGGGTGGTATCCGCCGAATATAACCGCTTCAGCGCCGGAACGTCCGATCTTCTGAACAACTGCGGAGTAATCAACAGCACCTGGAGTAACGCCTTCATAAAGAACAACTTCTACACCGTTACCAGTAGCCTCAAGAAAAGATTTTGCGAATTCAGCAAGACCCTTGCCGTAGTCGCCTTTATCATGGAGAACTGCAAATTTTTTGATGTTAAGGGTATTGAGAGCGAAGTCAACTTCGAGTCTCGCCTGAGCATCGTCAGGAGCGATAGTGCGGAGGAAGTTGGGGTATTCGCCGCTCTGAGTAAGTTCAGGGTTTGTAGCTGAAGGTGAGATAACAAGAATACCTGCATCTTTGTATATACCGAGCGCAGCCTTTGTGGCGCCGGAGCATATGTGACCAACAACAGCCACAACTTTTTCAGAAACAAGCTTGCTTGCCGTGTTTGTTGCGACTTCAGGTTTGCAAACATCGTCTTCGATGTAAAGCTCAACCATTCTTCCGTCAATACCGCCGTTTTTGTTAACTTCATCAACATAAAGCTTAACAGCATTTACAGTGGGAAGACCATAAGAAGCAAGATCACCGGAATGTGCGCCGGCAACACCGATTTTGATTGGTTCTGTGGAAGCAGCAGGTGCTGCAGCTTCAGTATTTTCCGCGGGAGCTTCCGCCGCTTTTTCTTCAGCTTTCTGGCTGCAAGCGGTCATAAGGAAGACTGCGGAGACCATGACAAGCAGGAACGTAAGGAACTTCTTCATAAACCCTCTCCGTTTAAAAAATTTTCTTGTTAATTTATCCGGAAAAGGACGCATGTCTATTCCCGAATAAATGTAAATACTAACTAAGGACCAGGGCTTAGTCAAGATAAAAGGAAATCAGGAGTTAACAGCGATCGGGAAACTAAATAAAATCAAGCACCACTAAACATTAGCAGGTTTTTTGAAGTAAATTCTTGTAAAAAAACTTACAATATTTAACCTAGAGAAAAAGAACATTTTAAGCAAGGATTTTGTAAGTAAAACGACAAAAAGGCTGTTCAGCACATGGGAAAACACATCATCCGGATTGTGTTTTCCTTAATGCTGAGAATCAGTAAACAGCTACTTTACTGAGGCGGACTATATCGCCTTTCATTATTTCCATGGATGAATTCACAAGGTACATTGTGGAGTAGCTTCCGTTTACACGCAGAAGCTGACCCTCGCCTATCGTTTCTGTTTTAATCACTCCGTTCTCCTCATGCCTGCGGAAAACAAGGAATTTATCGCCTTCTTTAACAGGAAGAGGATGACCGATATTTATTATAACAGAGTAGCCCTCTGCCGAAAACCTGTGGTTTTCCGCAAGGTACACGACCTCTCCGGCAATATCAGAATCAATACTTCTGAAGCCTCTCGGGCGCTTAACTGTTATTTCTTCACTTTTAGCAGCTTTAAAACCATTGCTCACAGAGCTGAAGGCTCTGTATATTTTTGCCCTTGATGTTTCATCTCCGGCTTTTTCGATCTTTGCGTATCCCACACAGGTATACACCGACCTGCCCTTTTCAATCCTGCTTCTTTTTTCGTAAAGCACCACAGTATCGCCCGTGCTGAGACCTTTCTCCATACCGGCATCAAGGGTGATGTAGTCTCCGGTGGAAACCATTTCACGCATTTTTTCAGTAGAAATTACTGTAAACTCCGGCTCATCATCCAGAACAGAGTCAAAGCCGTTCAGCTTATCAGCGGTGAAACTGTTAACACTGTCTGCCGCTTCCATGCCGGACACGGCAGAGTTTGCGGTCATTCCGTTTTTGTCAGCCTCGATTTTAAACAAGCCGCCTTCACCCATGCGGATCGACTCGCCGCCTTCGGGAAAACCGGGGATATAAAGTTTCTCTTTAGGATAAATGAGATCCGGATCGTTAATGAACACATTTCCTTTCCAGATTATAGGCCACTTCCAGTTATCTCCGTAGTATTGACGGGAGATATCCCAGAGGGTGTCGCCTTTTCTCACTTCATGTGTGTTCTCCGCAGCCGCTGCCACAGCCGTCAGCATGATAGCGGAGAGAATTATACCCCCGGTAATTTTCAAGCTATTCCCCCATTGAGGCGAGTTTCTTTTTAGCCAGATTGAATGCCCTTGTTCCGGGGTATTCGTTGACTATTTTCTTTAATGTAACAACAGATTCGGCTTTTTTACCTATATTTCCGTATGAGTATGCCATTTTAAGAAGTCCATCGGGCACTTTATTACCGTCGGGATAGTCTGAAACAAGCTTGTTGAAGAGAGTGACTGCCCCTTCATAGTTTTTCTGTGAGTATTGAATTTCACCAAGCCAGTAAACAGCATTGTCGGAGAGTTCATCTGACGGATATTTGGCGAGAAATTCATTGAATTTCGCTTCGCTTTCCGCATATTTCCCGTTCCTGTAAAGCTCATAGGCGTAGCTGTAGAGGCTGCTTTTATCGGTAAACGCATCTTCTATTATGATAAGGTTTTCACCGTCTGCCGTCTGCGCAGGTTCAAGAACAGCAGACGCACCGGGAGCAGGGGCTTTCTGCCCTTCTTTAAGGACTGTAACTTCGTTTCCGATGAAGCTGAGTTCTGAGCGTATTTCAGCCAGAGCGCCTGCGTTGGCGTTAATGCTTTCTTTATTTGCTTCGGTTTTACGGTCAACGTCTTCTATGGATATCTTCATTTCAGCCATTTCAGACTGCATGCTGACCATTTCATCTTTGATGTTGTTGATGCTCTGTTTAATTACCTGAGTTTCATCCGAGCATGCAAATGCAAGAAAAGAGAGCGTGATTACCGCCATTGTTTTTTTCATCGTTTTAAGACTCCTATAACACGTATTCATCAATGCTGTTGATAAGTATGTCCGTATCGGGCTTGCCCACGAACATATTCGCCCCGATATTAAGCACCTTTCTTTCATTCTCCTCGCTGGCGAGGGATGAGAAAACCAGTATGGGCATCTTCGCAAACTCCGGTTTGCCCCGGAGAGTCCGCACAACAAATGCACCGTCAGCAACCGGCATTTCAAGGTCGGTTATTATAATATCAGGTTTTTCAAGGGCGCATGCAGCAAGAAGAAGCTTCCCGTTTTCAAACGCTTTTATCCTGTAACCGGCGTTTTCAAGGTTGGTAGCCAGAAAGCGCCTGATCACTGTGGAATCCTCCGCCAGATAAACAAGCTTTTTGCTGCGTGCTGCGCTCAGGGAGTAATCGATCACCATCTCCTTGAGTGCTGTTGCGGGATTAAGTTCCGAAACAATTTTTTCAAAGTCGAGAAGCTGAATAAGGTTCCCGCCAATGTCAATAACTCCGAGAACTGTCTCCGCAAGACTGAAATCGGTTATCGCCGAATAATCTTTAATGTCAGCCCACGTAATTCTGTGAATACGCACAACCTCATCCACAATGAAGCCGTTGTACTGATGATTGAAAAAGGTGACGATAATTTTTTTAGCGTCATAATCCTGATCAAACTTCAGGTCAAGCCAGTTGCCAAGGTCGATCAGCGGAACAAGCTTCTGTCTTATATTTGCGGTTCCGATGACTGCCGGGTGGGCGTCAGGAACTTTGACAATTTCGGGAAACCTGATTACTTCCCGAACCTTAGCTACGTTAATGCCGAAATGGTGTTCCTTCTCGGCACGGACAATAAATTCAACAATTTCAAACTCGTTTGTTCCTGTCTCAAGCAGGATACCGTGATCAAGGGCCATATTTCCTCCGGTTATCTAAAAATTAACACGCTTTGCAATCCGCATCAAGAGATATTACCCCTGAAAACACAGGATTTTATTGCCGCAAAGGAAACATCAGGCGTCCCATTTTTAGTCCGAAGGCGATAACTGCGGAGAAACCTCATAAATTCTAAAATCGGATTGCTATTAGGCGCATGTTAGTCTAAAAATACTGTAATGAGAAATATCGGCTTTATTATCTTTGCTCTTTTTATTGCCTTTGCCGCACATGCTCAGGATATCTACCTGAAAAAGAACAGGTTTTTTACAGAACTGGTCATAGCCGGAGCCGCGGAAAATATTAAGGATGTTAAAAAGGGAGAAAGAACTGTCACTCTTATGTTTGCGGGAAAACTCACAGCCGGCTTTTCAGGCAAGCTGGACGACCGCTTCATCTCAAAAATAACCGTTCAGGGAGATACAATAACGCTGGATTTCGCCCCTGATACGGATTTCACATTCATGACCGAAGGTGTGGATGCCAAAATTGTTGCCTCCAGAAAAAGAAAAGCAGACGATATAAAGCTCGGCTACGGCATAGAAGACGCTCTCATTAAAAAAGGAAGCGGAATAATCGAAAACACCGAGGCTGAAAAACAGCTCGGCATAGCCGATGAACTCATGGCAAAAGGTACTTATGAACAGGCAGCGATAAACCTTGAAGGGCTTCTCGCTTCGGACATAAACAGCTACTACCGGCAGGAAGCCTTGTTCCGTCTGGGCAGCGCCTATTATGAAATGGGCAGCAAATCATACAAGAACTATATCACTGCTTCACAGATATTCGACGATTTCACAAACCTTTACCCCGATTCATATCTTTTCAGGGATGCGCTTATAAAATCTGCTGATTCAAAGGAAAAAGCAGACATGTATTATGAAGCAATATTCGCCCACGAAAAGATTATCCGTCTGGTGCAGAACGAGAATATACAGAAGAACTCATACAGGAAAATAGCTGAGATATATCAGACACTGGGGCAGACAGACCGTGCAATTGAGGCGAGAGAGAACTACGTCAAACGCTTTAAGGATGACCGTGACCCGCAGACAGCAATGATAGGCATGCTTTATGCAGATAAAGGAGACTATGAAACCTCATTCCGCTACTTTCAGGGGCTGACAGGCAGAAAAGTTGACTATTCAAAATTTTCTCCCGACTCTCTCTACGCCATGGGAGAAGTATTTGATAAACGTGGCAGAACAGAGGAAGCGCTCTACGCCTTCCGCAGGACATACGGCTACTACCCCTCATATGAAAAAGCAGATATGGCGATGTACCGTGCGGCGCAGATGAATGAAAAGATGGGCAACAAAAGCGCAGCAGACACCCTTCTGCTTGACACTGTAAATAAATATCCCAAGAAACCCGGCGGAATGCTGGCATCAATCAAATACGCTGATACGCATGTATCTGAAAAAAGCACTGCGGACTGGGAAAAATTCCTCACAAACGCTCTGGCTTCAAAAGATTTTGAAATACTTGAGCAGGCTGACGTGGTGGTCATTAAGTCTCTGTTCCATGAAAAAGCCTATGATAAAACCCTTGAGCGAATAGATAAATTCGGCAAACGGAGCTACAGTTCTCCTCTGATGAGCATTGTGTTTGATATCAAACAGAAAATCAGGCTCCAGCAGGCTAAACAGGCATATGACGAAACAAGATATGATCAGGCGCAGGAATATGTGGGCATGCTCCTGAAAGAGTTTCCTGATTCGCCCTACAGACGAGAGGCGAAAACTATCGGCCAGTCAATATCATACGGCAGAACCGAGGCTCGTTTCACAAACGGGGATTACAAAGGCGTAATTGACTATATAGAAAACTTTCTCACTGATGAAACGGAAGTTATTGAGCCCGTAAAGTGGAGCAAGCTTCTTGACGATGCCTACTACAACATGGTCAAAACAGATTTTGATGCCTCCAGAGTTCCGCAGGCGCTCATGAACGCAAAGCAGTATATTGCCCAGTTCGGTACAGACGGCGCTCACATAGCTGATATTATAAATATGGCGGAAAGGCTCACGCTTACAGTTATCCGCCGCAGATTTGAAGGAGACAGATTCCTTGACGTTATTCAGGCGTATTCAGAAAACCAGAACATTATAGACAGCTCAAAGCAGCAGCCTTTTAAAGATACGGTGAAAGCATACGCTGCATTTTCACTCTATAAGATGTCAATGCCTGACAACGCAGCAGAACTGCTGGCGACAGTGGGCAGCACAAAAACTCCGGTTTACTGGCTCACCAACCTTCTTATCGGTGACGGCAGCATAAACTTTCAGGTGAATACGCTGGATGCAGAGACTCTCGTTTTTCTTGCTGACGAGGCGGAAAAAAAGAATCCCGACACCGCCATAAAGCTTCTTAACGAATACACCAAAGACCCTAAGCTTGCGGCAAAGCAGAAATTTAAAATATCAAAAAATATTTCCGATGACGCCAAAAGAGAGCAGCTTCTCGTCAGTATATATCAGGATGTTAACAAAAATCCCGGCAAGCAGTTTGACGGTTACGAAGAGGTTTCCCTTGATATGGGAATACTTTATTATAAGAAAAATAGTTTCAGGCCCGCCGTAGAGGCTTTGTCCTCGTTTCTTCAGAACCACGCTCAAAGGGATGAAAAAAGAGCAGAAGGGCTTTACTATATGGGCAAGTCATACCTGAAGCTTAAAGATAACGATAATGCGGTTAAAAACTATATGGAGCTTCTTGAAAGCGTGCCGAACTCTGTTTACGCAAGTGCCGCACGCACCGAACTGGAGGAGATACAGTGGCGGAAAAGTCTGACAAGGTAAGCACGAACGACAGCAGAATAGACGAACTCAAGCTCCTTATGGAGTCGTTCAACCTCGCCACAACCAAGCTGGAGGACTCCTACAGTGTTATTCAGGAGGAAGCACGCAAACTCCGTGAAGAGGTTGAGGAAAAAAACCGGCGCCTTTCAGCGCTGAGCAACCTTCTGGAAGGGGTTCTCATGAACTCCGGCAGCGCCATTATAGCAATAGACAAAAACGGCACAATCCTTACCATGAACAAGGAATCGGAAAAGATGGCTTCATCCTTCGGGCATGAGAAGTTTCTCTCAATGCTGGGTTCTTTTGTTGAACCGGGTCTTTATGAACATGAACCGGAGCGAGGAGTGTATCTTAAAATAAGCCTTGGCGAATTAAACGCAGAAGGTTTATCCGGCACAGTTTACGTTATAGACGATATAAGCGACCTCAAGGCTCTGGAAAAAGAGAAACACAGGGATGAAAAGCTTATGCTTATGGGTGAAATGGCTGCAAACATAGCCCACGAGATAAGAAACCCCTTGGGAGGAATAGAGCTTTTCGCATCACTTCTGGGTCGTGACCTTGAAGATTCTCCGGATAAAAAACGCCTTACTCACTCCATAATAAAAGGCGTACGCACCATAAACTCAATAATTTCAAATATTCTCCTCTTTACAAAGGAGATACAGCTTGAGATAAAAGAACATTTCCTCTCAGACATAGTAGACGATGTGATACTCTATCTACAGCACATTATGAGGGATAAAGAGATCCGCTTTATCAACAATATCAGTGAAGAAAGCAAAATTAAGTGCGATGCGGAGCTTTTTAAACAGGTGGTTATGAATATTATCCACAACTCCGTTGATGCTGTTAAGAGCGGCGGTGAAATACGCATTGAATCCGGCGCAGACGGCACTGAAAGCTGGTTTACCATAACAGACAACGGCAGCGGCATTGAGCCTTCCATGACAGGAAAGCTTTTCATGCCCTTTCAGACCACAAAGGCAAAAGGCACAGGGCTTGGGCTCGCCATTGTGTACAAGATTATAAAGGCGCACGGCGGAAATATCGAAGCCGACAGCGACGGCAAAACCTACACGACATTCCGTGTGGCTGTTCCGGCATAGGGTGTTGAATAATGAGCGATAAGCACGATAATAAAAAAATTCTCATAGTCGATGATGACGACAACATGCGTGAAGCTCTCAAAGAAACGGTCAAACGCATGGGACTTGCCGTGGAGACAGCCGAAAACGGACGTGAAGGGTTTGAAAAAGCCTCATCCCGCCCATACGATCTGATCATAAGCGATATGCGTATGCCGGAGATAGACGGTCTTTCCATGTTCAACATGATCCGCTCATCAGGCATAGAAACCCCTGTGTGCTTCATAACCGCTTTCGGAACAGTTTCAAACGCAGTGGAAGCACTCAAGCTGGGCGCATCAGACTACATCCTCAAACCATTTCCGCCGGAAGCCATTGAAGAACTGATAAGGCGCACATTTGAGATAGAAAGTCTCACCAAAGGCGGCAAGCGCAAAAAGAATAAGGCTGTTTTCCGCAGCGCCTTCATGGCAAGGCTGTTTGCTCTGGCAAAAGACGTGGCTGACAGCGAAGCCACAGTGCTGATCACAGGCGAATCAGGCACAGGTAAGGAAGTTCTCGCCAGATATATACACGACAACAGCTCAAGGGCTGACGGTCCGTTTGTTGCGGTGAACTGCGCCGCAATACCTGAAAACCTCATTGAGAGCGAGCTGTTCGGTTTTGAGAAGGGAGCCTTCACAGGCGCAATAAACCGCAAGGCAGGCAAGTTTGAGCTTGCGGACGGCGGAACTATCCTCCTTGATGAAATAGGCGAAGTGCCTATCCATTTACAGGCAAAGCTGCTCCGTGTGCTTCAGGAACGTGAGGTGGAACGCCTCGGCTCCATACGTCCGGATAAAATTAATGTCCGCATACTGGCAACTACCAACAGAGACCTTAAAAAAGAGGTATCCACGGGCAATTTCAGGGAAGACCTGTTCTACAGGCTGAATGTTATCGCAATCGAGCTGCCCCCTCTGCGGGAGCGGAGAGAGGATGTGCGGGAGTTGGCAGAATTTTTCATGACAAAATACGCCGAAATAAACCGCAAAGGCTCATGCTCTCTGGGAGAAAAGGCGCTTCAGGCGCTTATTGACTATGACTGGCCGGGAAATGTCCGTGAACTTGAACACACTGTTGAAAGAGCGGTTGTTCTCTGCCGTGACAAGGTAATAAGTGAACGGGATCTCTTCCTCCACGGAATTACCATAAAACAGTTCCTTTTAGAGAGCGACTTTCAGAAAGAGATGCCCGCCGCAATGCAGACACCTGCGTCAAATGAGCCTGAAACCACAGAAGAACAGATTAAATCAACCCATTCAGTGCCTTCCGTGGGAGTGACAATAGCTGAAATGGAAAGGGAACTTATCCTTAAAACCCTTGATGAAGTGGGCGGAAACCGTACAAAAGCTGCGGATCTTTTAGGAATTACCGTCCGCACCCTCCGCAACAAGCTTAACGAATACAGGGAATCGGGACATTACAGCGACTAAACCCCTACACACCGGCAAAACCGAAGGCAAACTTAAGCCATACAGGAATAGTCACAAGAGCTGTGGCTGTGGTGAATACTATAACTGCGGAAGTAACTCTTGATTCTCCCATAAAATACCTGACAACTGCAAGATTCATCATTCCCGCAGGCATAGCCGACTGAGCAGCGAGGATAATCTTTAACCCTCTGCTGTCTGTCATATACCTCGCTGCCAGAAGAAAAACAAAACCCATAATAAACATTCGCAGCAGGACAGCACTGAAGCCTATTTTCAGCGTGCCGTTGAGGCTTGCCCCACGCAGTCCCTCTCCCAATGCAAGTCCGCTTACAAAAAGTCCCAAAGGCATTGTGAGAAAGGATATAATGTCCAGAACAGAACCCGCATATCCGCTGAAGCCCTGCGGTGCAAAAACAGAATTCACCGCAACAGAAAAGAAAAGCGCATAAAACGGCGTGCTTGAGGCAAGCTTCACTATTCCTGCCCTGTATGAGCCTGTGAGTATAACTATACCAACTGTCCAGTATATAAAATCTATGCCGAAATTAAACAGGAGAAGCTGACCCGCAGCCTCTCTCCCGAAGAGATGCGCCACAATGGGCAGAGTAAAGAAACCGTAGTTGTAAACACCGATGGAAAAAGAGAAAGCACGCCTTTCTCTGGAATCTTTAAGCCCGATCATCGGTGCAGTAAAATAAGCAGCAGCGAACCCCGCCCCAACAGATGCCATTCCCCACAGGGGCAAAGCAAGCGAAGACGCAATGTCCTTAAGATTCTCATTCCCTATTATAAAGTTAAAAACAAGGCAGGGGAAAAAGAAGTGTATAAAAACCCTGAACAGAACCTTATCAACGGCAGGAGGCAGGCTGAACAGCCTTTTTAGCGCAAACCCTGCACCGAATACACCGAAATAAGGCATCACGGTTTTTAATATATCAACATAGTCCAAAAAACTTACTCTTCTTCAATATATTTAATAGCTTCCTCAAGTGTTTCCTCACTGAAAAGCCTTATTCCGTTTCTTGCAAGGAGTTCCCCTGCAACGCCTTTTCCTTCAATCTTTTTGCCGCTGAAGGAACCGTCATAGATCAGTGTTGAACCGCAGGAAGGACTTCTGTGCTTAAGCAGAGCAACACTGCATCCGTTTTCCAAAGCCTTTTCAAGGCTCATATATGCACCTTTCACAAACTGTTCCGTGAGGTTTCGCCCTTCGTCATCAATTACTTCGCCTTTTCCATCCAGAACAGATCCGCCGCCGCCCTCGCCTCTTATTTCACAAGGTCTGCGGGGAGCTGAAAGCCCTGCGTCAACCTCCGGACAGACAAGCACCGCAAGACCTGATTCCACAAGCTTACGGAAAGTTTCACACTCTATTCTGGTATTACCGCCGTCATAGCGCACATTTTCACCCGCAAGGCAGGCGCTTAACAAAAACTTTTTCACGCTATATCCTCTAAAATCCGCACAGCACCCCGCACGAAATCTTTACACCGCTCAAGCCTGCCCTGCTCTCTCGCTTTTGAGCGTTCCTCGTAATTACCCATATCAACACCTACAAGCTCCGAGCATTTCAGAGAACCAAACTCTTCTGAAAACTTTTTCCTGAATTCTGCCATGATGCTGTAAACAACCTCTTTCGCTTCGGCATCATCAAGGGATGCTCTGCCGTGCTTGAGCCCGATGACCATATAAGCGCCGGAAACTGCGCCGCATGTTTCACCGCAGCCGCCCACACCGCCGCCGAAGGGAGTGGAAAGCCTTAAAGCCACAGCCTCTTCCATGCCTTCATCAACGGCAAAGGCTGTAAAAACGCCCTGAGAGCAGTTAAAACCGCTGCTGAAAATTTTCTCTGCTTTTTCTTCCCGGTCTTTCAACGAAGCACCTCCGGCTTAACTATGTTAAAAAATTGCATTCGGCGATAATTTTTTCTATACTATGGTATTATTAAATACATTTTTTCTCAAAAGGAAATTGATTATGATTAGGATTCTTCTGGCAGAAGATAACCCCGTTAACCAAATGATTACACGGAAAATAGTTGAAAAGCTGGGCACTCAGGTTGATGTGGCTTCCAACGGACGTGAAGCGGTCGAAATGGTTCAGAAAAGCGAATATGCTGTAGTCCTTATGGATGTGAATATGCCTGTTATGAACGGGATTGACGCCACAGCGGAGATACGCAGGCTGGGGTTTGATATGCCCGTTGTGGCGCTCACCGCAGACTCGGAAACCATGACAGCAGAGCTTGAAACCTGCGGCATGACCGACTTTATATCGAAACCTGTAAATATCTCAAAAATAGAAGCAATTATAAACCGATGCAGAAAACCGGAAGAAAAAGCGCAGGACACTCCGGAATCTGACACTGTGGAAGCCTGCATAAATTATGTCTTCACTCAGCTTGGGCTGGAAGAAGAAATAGTCACGGAGCTTTTGGGCGAATTCATTGAGGACTCCGGCAAACATCTTAACTACCTGCTTGATTCCGTCAAAGAAAAAGACATGCTTAAAATTGC
>OBLN01000136.1_pt1 | contig 26594 bp, 29 predicted proteins | sample 1519301 | NCBI WGS metagenome assembly OBLN01 (sample SAMEA2452533, study PRJEB22499) | sediment metagenome | reverse complement strand
GCTGGCCATCGCCGGCGAGCTGGAGTCGAACGCCGAGCGCATCATCGCGGAGAACGCCAGGGACCTTGAGGCGGGACGGGAGCGCGGCCTGGATGAGGCGCTGCTGGACCGGCTGGAGCTCAACCGTGAGCGCATTAGCGCTATGGCCGAGGGGCTGCAGCAGATCGCGGCACTGCCCGACCCGGTGGGCGAGATCAGCGACATGAACTTCCGTCCTTCCGGCATCCAGGTGGGCAAGATGCGAGTACCGCTTGGTGTCATCGGCATCATCTACGAGTCACGCCCCAACGTCACCGCCGATGCCGCTGCGCTCTGTCTCAAGTCGGGCAATGCGGCGATTCTGCGCGGCGGTTCCGAGGCGGCGCACTCCAACCAGTCCATTGCCGCCTGCATCCATGCCGGGCTGGAGCAGGCCGGGCTGCCGGCCACCGCGGTGCAGGTGCTGGAAACCACCGACCGAGCCGCAGTGGGTGAGCTCATCGCCATGCCCGAGTATGTGGATGTGATCGTACCCCGTGGCGGCAAGGGGTTGATCGAGCGGATCAGTGCGGATGCCCGTGTGCCGGTGATCAAGCACCTGCACGGTGTCTGCCACGTCTACATCGACAGCGAGGCGGACCTGGAGAAGGCGATGCAGATCGCCTTCAACGCCAAGACTCACCGGTATGGCGTCTGCAACGCCATGGAAACCCTGCTGGTTGCCGAAGAGGTGGCCGAGGCGGTGCTGCCGGAGCTTGGCAAAATGTATCAGGAGGTCGGTGTGGAGCTGCGTGGCTGCGAGACCACGCAGCGGCTGATCGAGGGCGCCGTCGCCGCCACCGAGGAGGACTGGGATACCGAGTACCTGGCGCCCATCCTCTCTATCCGCGTGGTCAAGGGTATCGATGAGGCGATCGATCACATCCGTCTCCACAGCTCCGGCCATACCGAGGCGATCGTCAGCGAGAACATAACCCGTGCGCGGCGCTTTCTCACCGAGGTGGACTCCAGCTCGGTGATGGTCAATGCCTCGACCCGCTTTGCCGATGGCTTTGAGTATGGCCTGGGGGCGGAGATCGGTATCTCTACCGACAAGATCCACGCACGCGGCCCGGTTGGTCTGGAGGGGCTGACCTCACAGAAGTATATCGTTGTGGGTGATGGACACATCCGCCAGTAAGCCGTGGCCGAGGGGGACGCCGTCGCAGTGCGACAGGCGTCCATCGGCCGCTGTGATGCTCACCGTGGTGTCGCTGTTGTTGTTGTCCTGGCGTGTGGAAGCGTTGACGGTGGGGGAGCTGGTACTGAAGAGTGTGCCCAATGAACCGCTGCAGGGGGTGATCCCCGTGCGCCTGGATGAGGGCGAGTCACTGGCAGCATTGCGGGTGGACGTGGCCCCTCCGGAGCGTTATGCCGCGCAGCAGCTGGAGCGCCCGGCCCTGCTGCAGGGGATGCAGATCGCACTGCTGGCGCGGGATGAGGGGCGCGCGCGCATCGAGCTGTTTGGCGAGCACCCCTGGCAGGGCGAGGAGGTGATCGTACTGCTGCAGCTGCGCTGGCCCGACGGTGAGATGGAGCGGCGCTTTCGCATCGCTCCAGTCCAGGCTGAATCACAGGACGCGGCGCCGAAGTACGTTGAGGTGGCGGAGCACGAGTCCCTCGATGCGATTGCCATCCGCCTGAGCAAGCAGAGCAATCGCAGTTATATGCACATGATGGTTGCGCTGTTCCGCGCCAACCCCTCGGCCTTCTATCGGGAGAATATCAACAACCTCAAGAGCGGAACCCGCCTGCGGGTGCCGACGCGCGAAGAGCTATACCAGCTGAGCGATGCCGAGGTGTTCGCCACCCTGCGGGAGCATGATCGGCGACGTGACGCAGCGCGCGAGACATCGCGCGGCGAGCAACAGGATGAGAAGGCGCTCCTGGAGCAGCAGCTGCGTCAGGTGACGCAGGAATATAGCGAGATCGAACAGCATAACAGGGAGCTGCGGACGCAACTGGCGCGACTGGAGCAGCAGATGAACGCACTCTCCCGGCAGTTGCTGGCACTGCGCGCGGCACAGGACTCGACGCAGGACCAGACCCTTGAGGCTTCCGCCGCCACGCCCGCCAGTAACGCCACCGCATCAGGAGTCACCGCGGCGGATGAGGAGAGGCGTGCGCCAGGCGGCGGGCTGCCCGCCGTCTGGCTGCTGCTGTTAATGCTGCTGGTGGTCGTGTCGGCTGCCGCTCTCTGGCGTTTTGCACCGCGATCGGGTAAAGGTGAGGCATGAGCCGCGGTTTGCCGGCACCAATCGGGATCTTCGGTGGCACCTTCGATCCGGTCCACTACGGTCACCTGCGTCCGGCGCTGGAGTTACGCGAACAACTGGCGATGCAGCGGATGTTGCTGCTGCCCTGTGCAGTACCGCCGCACCGGCCACAGCCGCAGGCAAGCAGCGAGCAGCGCCTGACGATGCTGAGGCTGGCCGTGGCGGGTGAGCCGGCACTGGAGATCGATGAGCGCGAACTCCGGCGCAGCGGTCCCTCCTATATGGTCGACACCCTGGCCTCACTGCGTGATGAGTTTGACGATACGCCGCTGTGCCTCTGTCTGGGGGTCGATGCCTTTCTCGGACTGCCCGCCTGGCACCGCTGGCAGTCGCTGCTGGAACTGGCCCACATTGTGGTGGCCCATCGCCCGGGCTGGCGGCTGGAGAGGCAGACGCTGCCCGAGGAGTTGGCGGAGGTGCTGGCCCGCCACCAGCAGCAGGATGCCAAGGCGTTGAGCGCCGCTGCCGCCGGTGCAATCGTGTTGCAGCCGGTGACGCAGCTGGCGATCTCCGCCACCGATATCCGTGCCCGTATTGGCACGGGTCGCAGTGTACGATACCTGCTGCCGGATCAGGTCTGGCAGTATATTCAGCAACAGAAGCTTTACCGTTAACCGAAGGGTTTAAATGAACACAGAACAATTGAAAGAGCTGGTGGTGGATGCCCTGGAGGACCGCAAGGGTGTCGATATCAAGGTGCTGGATGTGCGCGATAAGTCGAGCGTGACCGATATCCTGGTGATCGTCGCCGGCAACTCCAGCCGCCAGGTCAAGGCGCTGGCCGACAGCGTGGTGGAAAAGGCCAAGGCCAGCGGCGTGCAGCCACTGGGGATGGAGGGGCAGGGAGAGAGCAGTTGGGTGTTGGTGGACCTGGGGGATGTCGTGGTCCATGTCATGCTCCCCGAGACCCGCGATTTCTACAATCTGGAGAAGCTCTGGGGCGATGATGCGCCGGGCCAGGACGAGGCCTGAATGCAGCTCCATCTCCTCGCCGTCGGCGGCCGTATGCCCGCCTGGGTCGAGCAGGGCTATGCAGAATATGCCAAGCGCCTGCCGGCTGAGTGCGGACTTGTGCTGCAGGAGATCGCGGCGGGCAAGCGGGGCAAGAATGCCGACATTGCCCGCCTGACCCGTCAGGAGGGAGAGAAGATGGCCGCCGCCATCCCCAAGGGGGCGAGGGTGGTGGCGCTAGAGGTCAAGGGCAAGGCCTGGAGCACCGAACAGCTGGCACAGCGCCTGGAGGCGTGGATGGGCGACGGACGCGATGTGGCACTGCTGGTCGGTGGTCCGGAGGGGCTCGAACCCTCCCTCAGCGCGGCGGCAGACGAACGCTGGTCGCTTTCGCCGCTGACCCTGCCGCACCCGCTGGTGCGCATCGTGGTGGCAGAGCAACTCTACCGTGCCTGGAGTATCATCAAGGGGCACCCTTACCATCGATAGAACAAATGTTAACGCAGAGGACGCACAGGCGCAGAGCGCGCAAAGGGTATAACAGTTACAAGCTTCTCGATTCGGGTGTCGGTTTGGTTGGCATTTTTACTGCGTTATCTGCTCAACTGCGGCTGTGCCGGGTGGGACGTTTTCCAGCGCTGCGTCTCTGCGACCTCTGCGTTTAAAGGTTTTAATCATGGATAATTCATTCGACATCTACCTGGCTTCGCAGTCGCCGCGGCGGCGGGAGTTGCTGGAGCAGATCGGCGTGCGCTACGAGCTGTTGTCGCCGCAGGTGCCGGAGCATCCGCTCGATAGCGAGGCGCCCGAGGTCTATGTGCTGCGCCTTGCGCTGGAGAAGGCGCGTGCGGGGCGGCAGCTGTTGGCGCAGGATGACCCGCGGCCGGTGCTGGGTGCGGATACCACGGTGGTGTTCAACGGCCGGATATTGGGCAAGCCGCGGGATGGCGAGGAGGCGGTGGCGACGCTCATTGACCTTTCCGGTGAGCATCATCAGGTGATGAGCGCGGTGGCGCTGGTGGGCGCCAGCGGTGAGGAGCAGACCCGGCTGAGCGTCAGCACGGTGCAGTTTCGCGCCATCACCCTGGATGAGGCGCGCGCCTACTGGGCCAGCGGCGAGCCGGTGGACAAGGCGGGTGGTTATGCCATCCAGGGGCGCGGCGCGGTGTTTGTCGAGCGGCTGGAGGGGAGTTACTCGGGAGTCATGGGCCTGCCACTGTTCGAAACCGCAGAATTACTGGACTGCTTCGGTATTTCAACATTACGGAAGTAGTCGCCGACACATGGACGCAGGCAGCGGGCCGCAGGAAAACCCTTTATTTGGAGCCCGTCACCTGAAACCTGGAATCTTTTATGAGTGAAGAGCTGCTGATCAATATTACCCCGCAGGAGACCCGCGTCGCCTTCGTCGAGAACGGGATGTTGCAAGAGGTGCATATCGAGCGTGCCCGACGTCGCGGTCTGGTCGGCAATATCTATCGCGGCAAGGTTTGCCGTGTCTTGCCGGGGATGCAGGCGGCCTTTGTCGATGTGGGGCTGGAGCGCACGGCCTTTCTGCACGCCTCGGATATCCACTGCGAGCAGGATAACGGTGACAGCAGCGAGCGGTGCGTGGAGCAGATCAACAACCTGCTGCGCGAGGGACAGGAGATCGTGGTGCAGGTGGCCAAGGACCCGCTGGGCAGCAAGGGCGCCAGGCTGACTACCCATATCTCCATCCCTTCGCGCTTCCTGGTGTTCATGCCGGGGAGTAAGCATATCGGTGTTTCCCAGCGTATCGAGAGCGAGGAGGAGCGTGAGCGACTCAAGGAGATTATCCGCAGTTGCATGCAGGATATCGGTGAAAGTGGTTTTATCCTGCGCACCGCCGCGGACGGGGCCAACCGCGAGGCGCTGGAGAAGGATGTGGTGTTCCTCAACAAGCTGTGGGAGGAGATCCAGGAGCGGGTTAAAAACAGTACCGGTGAGACACGCCTCATTCACGAGGACATGCCGCTGGTGATGCGCACCATGCGTGATCTGGCCGATGCCGACATCGAGAAGATCCGTATCGACTCGCGCGAGACCTTCCTCAAGGTGCACCGCTTTGCCAGCAAGTTTATCCCCGGTTTGGCAGGACGCATCGAGCACTATTCCGGCGAGCGGCCGATCTTCGACCTCTATGGGGTGGACGATGAGATCCAGAAGGCACTGGAGCGCAAGGTACAGCTCAAGTCCGGCGGTTACCTCATCATCGATCAGACCGAGGCGATGACCACCATCGATGTCAATACCGGCGCCTTTGTCGGTCACCGCAACCTGGAAGAGACCATCTTCAAGACCAACCTGGAGGCGGCACAGGCCATTGCCCGGCAACTGCGTCTGCGCAACCTCGGCGGCATCATCATTATCGACTTTATCGATATGGAGGATGAAGAGCACAAGCGCCAGGTCTTGCGCGCGCTGGAGAAGGCGCTGGAGCGCGATCATGCCAAACCGCATATCAGTGAGGTCTCCTCCCTGGGGCTGGTGCAGATGACGCGCAAGCGTAACCGTGAGAGTCTGGAACATGTGCTTTGTGAAAGCTGCCCCACCTGCAACGGACGCGGTACGCTGAAAACCCCGGAAACCGTCTGTTACGAAATCTACCGCGAGATCATGCGTGAGGCGCGTCAGTACGACGCGCAGCAGTTGCTGGTGCTGGCCTCGCAGGAGGTGGTGGATATGTTGCTGGATGAGGAGTCGACCAGCGTGGCGGAACTGGAGGAGTTCATTGGCCGTCCAATCAATTTCCAGGTCGAGTCGCTCTATACCCAGGAACAGTTCGATGTGGTTTTGATGTAGCTCACAGTGGTAGTGTGAACTGCCCGTTACTATCCGTTATACCGCTGAGGATAACGGAAAGGATCTGACTGATTTGCCATGCGCCACGTCTCACGACTGAAAAGTTTTATCTGGTATAGCACAGTCGGGCTACTGGTTGTCCTGGCAGTACTGGTCACGCTGATGCGGCTCAGCAGCAGCTACGTCAGCGATTACCGGGCGCAGCTCGAGCAGCTTGCCGGGGAGTATCTGGGCCAGCCGGTGACGATTGGCGCCATGGATGCGCGGCTGGTGGGGTTCAAGCCCAGCGTGCTGCTGCAGGAGGTTTCGCTGCAGGAGAAGCAGAGTAATGAGCGGCTGGCCGACTTCGCGCAAATCTCCATTGCCCTTAATCCGGTTGCCTCCCTGCGCAACCTCGCCCCCATCATCGAACTTACCGTCAGCGGTGCCGATATCGTCGTGATCCAGCAGCCCGATGGCAGCTTTGTGCTGCAGGGCGTGACGCTCTCTCCGCAGGCCAGCAATGAGGAGAGTGGCGGAGCCCTCGGGGCATGGTTCCTGAGTCAGTCACGGCTGAGCCTGGAGGAGAGCCGGGTGATCTGGCAGAACCGCAAAACAGGGCGTGAGCACCTGTTCGACAAGGTCAATATCGAACTGCGTAACATGCCTTCGCACCATCGTCTCAACGCGGCGGTGGCACTGCCGGGGGAGTATGGCGAGGAGTTGCGCCTGGCGCTGGATATCCGCGGCAACCTGCTCAACCGCCGGGAGTGGGAAGGGGAGATGTACCTCAAGGCCAGTCAGTTACAGCCCGCTCCCTGGCTGCAGGAGGTGGAGCTGGACGGTGTGCGCGTGCACCAGGGGCGTGTCGACCTGGAGGCATGGAGCCGCTGGCAGGACGGGCAACTTGCCCAGGTGGAGGGCGAGCTCGACCTGCGCGGGTTGGAGATGACGGGTGTCGGCGGCAAGCTTGGCTATGAACGGGTCGCCGCTGAATTTCGCCTGCAGCAGGAGCGCTCCGGCTGGCAGCTGCAGCTGCAAAATGCCCTGCTGCAGAGTGCCGGGCGCGAGGCGCAACCGTTCTCGCTGCAGCTGCAGCAGCAAGAGGGACGCCGCAGCCTCCGTGCCCGTGACCTGGACCTGGCGGCGGTGACGGCGCTCGCCACACAGCTCCCGGTCTTGCCGGAGGCGCAGCGCGAACAGCTGCGGCTACTGAATCCGCAGGGGCGTGTCGAGCTGTTGCACCTCGAACTGCAACAGGGCGAGGTGACGGCGGCAGTGGCATCGGTCAAACAGGCCGGCATGCAGGCCAGCGGCAAGCTGCCCGGTATGCATGGACTGAGTGCCGAGTTGCGCTTCGACGGCAACCAGGGCGTCATGGATGTGGACAGTCATGGCCTTGTCGCCACTCTGCCGAACCTGTTCGGCAAGCCGCTGGCGCTGGGCCAGGTACTGGGACGCATACAGGCCCGGCGGCTGGATGAGGGATGGCACATCCTGTCGCAGGACCTGGTGGTGGAGAACGAGGACCTTGAGCTCGAGCTTGATATGTCACTGCAGTGGCAACCGGGCGAGGTGCCGCTGATGGCCCTCAGCGGCCGTTTTGGCAATGGTCGGGCCCGCGCGGTGCCCGATTATCTGCCGGTCAAGATCATGTCTCCCGCCACGGTAGGGTGGCTGAACCGTGCCTTCGCCAGCGGCACGGTGGCGAGCGGCTCCGTGCTGATACACGGCCGCCTGGAAAAGTCGCTGTTGCGAGAGGAGCAGGGACGCTTCGAGGTCCGTTTTGATACGCGGGGGGTGGCGCTGGATTACCAGCAGGGTTGGCCGCGGCTCGAGGGGATCGATGCCGAGGCGCGCTTTAGCGGTCGCGGCATGGCGATCACTGCGCGCTCCGCCCGCGTTTATCGCTCAGCAGTAACCGGTACACGTGTCAGGATCAGGGACTTCAGGCTGCCGGTTCTTGAGGTTGATGGCGAGGTGGCTGCCGCTGCCGAAGATGCGCTGCGCTTTGTGCGTGAGTCGCCTCTGGCGGGGGCCTCCAGGGAGGCGCTGGAGGCGATGCGCGCGGAGGGCAATACGCCCCTGAAGCTTAAGATGAGCATCCCGCTCTCCGCACGCGCCAGGGCCAGCTCGCCACTTGCCGTCGAGGGGCAGGTGGAGTTCAGGGAGAACCGTCTGCAGGTTCTCAGCGGGGTCGTGCTGGAGCAGGTGCGCGGTGTGCTGAGCTTCAGCGAGGCGAGCTTCAGCGCCAGCAATATCGGCGCGATGATGTACGGCCATCCGGCCAGTGTCAGCGTGTTTACCGACAGCGCAACGCCGCCGGCGCGCGCTGCGACAGTGGTGGCGGTACAGGGCCATGCCTCCGCTGCGGCATTGCGTGATGCCGTGCAGTTGCCGTTGCTGGAGAGGCTCGATGGGGAGACCGACTGGCAGGCACGCTTGACCCTGGAGGCGGGCGAACGCGGCGGAGTGGAGCTGGATGTTTATTCCAGCCTGCAGGGGATGGCGCTCGATCTGCCGGAGCCGCTCTACAAGGAAACAACACAAAATATCCCGCTGGCGATCACACTCGGTCTGGCTGGGCGGCGCTCAGGCTTTGTCCGGTTGCGCTATGGTCACGCCCTGAAGGTTATCTCGCAGCAGGAGGGGCTGCTGGGCAAGTTGCAGCGCATGGCGCTGCAGTTTGACGATGAGCGTGAACCGCAACTGCCGGAGCAGGAGGCCATACATGTCAGTGGCAACGTGAAACGCCTTGACTGGGGACAGTGGCAACAACTGCTGCAAAGCACCTCTGACGCCGATGAGCCTGACCCTCAGCTGCCGCTGATCGTGCGCCTGCAGCGGCTGCATGTCACAGCGGAGGCGGGCAGCGCGAACAGCGAGGGCGGTGGCGGGTTGCAGCGGCTGCCGCAGCTCGACCTGCATATCAAGGACTTCTCCTATAAGGGGATGCCGTTCGGAGAGGTGTCGCTTCGTGTTGAACCGCAGGAGAGGCGGGCGGAGATTCAGGATGTTTCCGTCGTCGCCAATAACTTTGTGCTGCAGGGAAAGGGACGCTGGGACTACGGCGGAAAAAGCCGGTTCCAGCTGGAACTGCACAGCGAAAGCCTTGGCAATATGCTCAGCGACCTCGGCTATGCCTCGGTGATCAGCGACGGGAAAACCCGTTCGAGCATTGATGTCAAGTGGAGCGGCTCGCCACTGCAGTTCTCCCTCGCGGAGCTTGAGGCCAAGGGGCGGGTTGAGATCGAGGAGGGGGTGATTCATGAGGTCAAGGCGGGGGCCGGAAAGCTGCTCGGGCTGCTTAGTCTGCAGGCCTTGCCGCGACGGCTGTTTCTTGATTTTAGCGATCTCTCCGGCGAGGGGCTGCGCTTTAACTCGATAAAAGGGGACCTCACGCTGCGCAATGGCAATGCCTATACCGAAAATATGCTGTTAAAGGCCTTGCCGGCGGATGTGCTGGTGACCGGCAGGACCGGTCTGGTGGCGCGAGACTATGATCAACTGGTGATCGTGGTGCCTCAGGTCAGCGATACGGTGTCGGTAGCCGGGGCCCTGGCCTGGGGGCCGCAAGTGGCGGCGGCCCTGATTTTGCTGCAAAAGATCTTCAAAAGCGATATCGATGCGGCCACGATGATACGCTACAGCGTAACGGGGAGCTGGGAAAAGCCGCAGATCAGGCAACTGGACCGAGTGGCGCCGGCTGAGGGAGAGCAGTTCTAAGCTGTGAATCCGGGGCAATAGTGGTAATATTCCTGCCTATATGTTGAAACGATTATCTATCTTGCTGTTGCTGCTCGCCCCCGCCTTTGAGGCCGTTGGCGAAAGCTGGGAGATCTCGGCGGCGGAGTGGTCTCGTCCCCGCCACGGTGACTGGCTGGTGCGCCAGCCGGCATTGCGCGCCGCCATCGAGAAGTTGCAGCAAGCCCCCTCCTCCCGTCTTCAGCTCCGTTACCCCGGTGGTGACGAAGGGGTGTTATGGGCCGAGGAGTTGCAGTCCTGGCTGGTGGCGCTAGGGCTGGAGTCGGAGCGCATCGAGCGGGTGCCGGGCAGCGGTGCCCCTGACCGGATTCAGCTGCAGCTTGTAGAATAGAAATACCCAGACCTTAAGGAGAGATGTGTGAGTCGTGTAGCCGCCGTACAGATGGCCTCTGGCCCGAACGTGAATGCCAACCTTCTGGAGGCCGCCCGCCTGATCAAGCAGGCTGCGGCAGGTGGGGCCAAGCTGGTGGTTTTACCGGAAAATTTCGCCATCATGGGTATGAACGAGTACGACAAGGTGAAGATCCGTGAGGCCGACGGCAACGGCCCGATACAGGATTTTCTCGCCGAGCAGGCGAGCCGTCACGGCATCTGGCTGGTCGGCGGCACCATTCCGCTGGCGGCCCACGACCCGGATCGCGTCAATGCCGCCTGCCTGGTGTTCGATGACAAGGGCAAGCGGGTGGCGCGCTACGACAAGATCCACCTGTTCGATGTCAAAATCACCGAAAGCGATGAGCACTACAATGAGTCGGAGACGATTGAGCCGGGAGAGCGCATCGTGGTGCTGGATACGCCGTTCGGCAAGCTCGGTCTGGCGGTCTGCTACGATTTGCGTTTCCCGGGCCTGTTCCGGCGTATGAGCGAGGAGGGGGTGGAGATATTTGTCCTGCCCGCCGCCTTTACCGCCATCACCGGCAAGGCGCACTGGGACACCCTGGTGCGTGCCCGCGCCATCGAGAACATGAGCTATGTGATCGCCGCCGCGCAGGGCGGTTATCATGCCAATGGCAGAGAAACCTACGGCCACAGCATGGTTGTGGATCCCTGGGGAGTGGCACTGGACAACCTGGCGCGCGGCTCCGGCGTGGTGCTGGCCGATATCGACCTGACCCGTCTGCACGACATGCGCCGCAGTTTCCCGGTGCTGGAGCACCGCAAGATCGCCTGCGGCCTGCCGCAGTAGCCATTCAGCGCAGAGCTGCCGTTTCCTCGGCAACTGCTCCATGCGTTGCTCTACCTCCTGCATCCATGCAGTCGTGCTAACGCCCCTTACCTACCTCCATGTAGGTGAAGACGCTAAGAACGCAAAGCCGCCCGCGACATGACAGGGTCTCAGAGGGAGAGGCATGAATGCGGCGGCAGGGTGGTTTCCAACCGGTCGTCACCGGCAGAACGTTCCTCACCTGTGAGGTGAGGAACGGGTCCCAGCATAACCGTAAATTGCCATGCAGTCGCCGGAGGTGACAGGCTCACCCCGGTTAACAGGCTGCCGTGGCAACCCTTTGCGAACTGTGCGGTGAATTACTCAGCCATTAAATCCCGCAGATAGCGAAACAGCTCCCGCGCCGATTTGGGCGGCTTGTTTTGCTTGGCCTCGCGCATGGCGTTGCGCATCAGTTGCCGCAGGTGCTGCCGGTCGGCATGGGGGAACTCATCCAGCAGTTCTGCCAGCGCCTCATCCCCTTCAGCGATCAGTCGCTCCCGCCATTGCTCCAGCTTGTGCAGTCGCGCCGTCTCACGGGCGCTGTCCGCCTTGAGCCCCTCCATCGCCCTCTCGATCGGTTCGGGATCGATCTGGCGCATGACCTTGCCGATATACTGCAACTGGCGTTTGCGTCCGCCGCGCGCGGTGATCTTGCGCGCCAGAGCGACCGCGTCCGCCAGCTCTTCGGGCATGGGGATCTGCGCCAGTTTGGAGGCTGGCAGCTCGACCAGCGCCTCACCCAGCTCCTGCAAGGCGTGACTCTCGCGCTTCAGCTGGCTCTTGCTGACGAAGATAATCTCTTCGTCGTCGTGTTCAAAATCGTTCGACATGGGTTACACCAGAAAAATACTTGCAAGGCCGAGGAAGGCGAAAAAGCCGATCACATCGGTCACCGTGGTGAGGACGACGCTGCCGGCCAGGGCCGGGTCTGCGCCGACCTTGCGCAGGAATAACGGAATGGTGGCGCCGCTCAGTGCCGCAACAAACAGGTTGATGACAATCGCCGCACCGATGACCAGTGCCAGGGCGTGGCTGTTAAACCAGAAGCCGGCCACCACGGCCAGCACCAGCGACCAGATCACGCCGTTGAGCAGGCCGACCGTGAGCTCCTTGTTGAGCAGACGCCGGGCGTTACTGCTGCTGACCTGGCCCAGGGCCATGGCGCGGATCACCAGGGTCAGGGTCTGACTGCCGGCGATACCCCCCATGCTGGCGACGACGGGCATCAGCACCGCCAGCGCCACCAGTTTTTCGATGGTGGCGTCGAACAGGCCGATGACCCACGAGGCGAGCAGGGCGGTGAGCAGGTTGATGCCGAGCCAGATGGCGCGGCGACGGCTGCTGGTGATCACCGGGGCGAAGATATCCTCCTCCTCGGTCAGACCGGCCATACCCATGAAGTCGTGATCCGCCTTGTCGCGGATAACATCCACCACATCATCGATAGTGATACGGCCCAGCAGCTTGCCGCCCTCATCCACCACCGGGGCGGTGACCAGGTCACGGTGTTCGAACAGGGTGGCCACCTCCTGCGCCGGGGTATCGGCACCGATGCCATCGATGTCACGCTTCATCACCTTGCCGACCCGTGCGGCGGGGTTTTCGGTCAGCAGCGTGGTCAGCGGCAGCAGGCCCAGGTATTTGCCCTCGCGGTCGACCACCATCAGGCTGTCGGTGGTCTCCGGCAGGGTGCCGATGAAGCGCAGGTAACGCATCACCACCTCCAGGCTGATGTCAGCACGGATAGTGATGGTGTCGACGTTCATCAGACCGCCGGCGGTGTCCTCCGGATAGGGCAGAACCGCCTCGAGGCGTTCACGGTGTTGCTCGTCCAGGTTCTGCAGGATCTGCTGGATGACATCCTCGGGCATCTCCGGCAGCAGGTCGGCCAGGTCGTCGGGGGCGAGGGATTCGGCAGCGGCGACAAGTTCGTGCGACTCCATGTCGCGGATGAGACTGGCGCGCAGGCTGTCGTTGACGTAGAGGAGGATGTCGCCGTCGAAGGCCGGGTCCACCTGCTCCCAGACGATGGTGCGCTGGTCGTGCGGCAGGGATTCGAGCAGCAGGGCGATCTCTGCAGGATGCAGTTCGTGCAGGATCACCCTGACCTGGGCGATATCATCCTGCTGCAGCGCGAGTTGCAGGTTATCGAGCCGGTCGTGCGCGGTATCCTTTTCTGCTGCCTCTGCCATGTTCGCCCCTTTAGTACATCAAGGAAGTGTAACAAGCGGCGTGGGGTGTGGGAATAAGGCTTGCCTAGTCGAAGATGAAATTTTTGTGATCGCGATTCAGTTCGGCGAGCTTGCGACACAACAGGGCGCAGTCGTTGCTGTGCAACAGCTCGCCGAGTTCACGCTGCAGCGCGCCGATATCACTGTCGCGGATGATGCGCTTGACCTCCAGCAGCGAGGAGGGCGGGGCACTGAATTCGGTCAGCCCCAGCGCCAGCAACAGGCGGGTCAACGAGGGGTCGCCTGCCATCTCCCCGCACATGGCTACGGGGATTTGCGCTTCGCGGCCTGCACGGATCACCGACTCGATGAGACGCAGTACACCGGGGTGGAGGGGGTCGAAAAGGTGGCTCACGGTCTCGTCGATACGGTCGGTCGCCAGGGTGTACTGCATCAGGTCATTGGTGCCGATGGAGAGAAAGTCCAACTGGCAGGCAAACATGTCGGCACAGACTGCCGCCGCCGGCACCTCGATCATCCCGCCGATGGGCATTGCCGGGTCGAAACGCCGCTTCTCTTGCCGCAACTCCGTCCGCAGCTCATCGATCATCCCGAGCACCTGCTGAAGTTCACCAAGGTTGGTGAGCATGGGAATGAGCAGACGCACCGGGCCGTAGGCCGAGGCGCGCAGGATTGCCCGCAGCTGTGGCCGAAACAGCTCGGGCTCCTTCAGGCACAGGCGAACCGCCCTCAGTCCTAGCGCGGGATTGGTGCTGCTGATGCTGCCGGGAATCCCCCCCTTGTCGGCCCCCAGGTCCAGGGTGCGAATGGTCAGCGGGGCTCCCTGCAGGCGCTTGAGGGTGTGGCGGAAGGTGCGCAGCTGCTCCTCCTCTGTGGGGGGGCGCTCGCGATTCATGTAGAGAAATTCGGTGCGGTAGAGTCCGACGCCGTGCGCACCGGCACGACGCATGGCGGCGATGTCCTCGTGCAGCTCGATGTTGGCGTGCAGGGTGATAGCCACCCCGTCCACGCTGCAGGCCTCCTCGTCCCTGAGCTTGCCCAGCTCCCGCTTCGCCCGGCGCTCCTTGCGCTGGGCGCGGGCGAAGTGTTCGATGTCCTGCGCTTCGAGGCCGCACAACAGGGTCCCGTTATTGGCATCCACCACCACTTTTTCGCCGTCGCGTACATACTGGTGGACATGGGGGACGCCGACAATGGCCGGTATGCCTAGGCTGCGCGCCATTATCGCCATGTGGGAGAGCGGGCCGCCGCGTTCGGTGACGATGGCGGCGACGTTGTGCTGGTGCAGCAGCACCATGTCACTGGGGGAGAGATCGACGGCGAGGACAACCCTGGACTCTTCCGCTTCGCTCTCCACGGCGCCCGGCTGTTTCTCCGCATGCAAGAGGATCTGCTGTATCCGTTGCACCACGTGCTCGACATCATCGCGCCGTGTCTTGATGTAGGGGTCGTCCATGGCATCGAAGACCTGCACCAGGGCATCCTGCTGCAGCTTGAGGGCCCACTCGGCATTGCACTGGTGCTGGCGAATCAGTTCGGCAGGTACGCTTGATAGCATGCCGTCTTCCAGCATCAGCAAGTGGGTATCGATAAAGGCGGCGATATCGGCCGGGGTGTCGGCGGGGATGCGGGAACGGAGGGTCTGCAGCTGCTGTCGTGCCACGGAGACGGCGGCTTCGAAGCGCCGCACTTCGGCCTCTACGTGTGCCGCCGGCAACACGTATTCGACGATATCCATCTGGCCGTGTTGCTGGATCCGCGCCCGGCCGATGGCGATGCCACGGGATACAGCGATGCCGGAAAGTGACAGTGGCACGGTGTCCACCTCCTGCCGCCGGGTGCGGCGTTGTCGGAGTGCTGTAGCAGACCCGCTCGTGCCGGGAGTGTCTCAGCCGGGGCGGATAACCGCCGCGAGAGGTCGTCAGCGTCCCCTGGTTACGCGTCTTCGCCGAAACGGTCCTGGATCAGCTGTTCGAGTTGTTGCAGGGCCAGCTCTTCATCGCTGCCGGAGACCGACAGCCTGATGGTCGAGCCGCAGCTGGCGGCAAGCATCATCACCCCCATAATGCTCTTGCCGTTAACCGTGCGGCCATTACGACTGATATTGATCTCGCTGCTGAAGCCCGAGGCGAGATTGACGAATTTGGCCGCGGCACGGGCATGCAAGCCCAGTTTGTTGATGATGGTGATCTCTTTATCAAGCATGGTGGTATTTGTCCGTTGGGCAGAACGGGTCGTGCAGCATGACCCCGTCATGCCCGCCGCTCACCGCCTTTTCCGTAAGGGCTGCAAGATCCAGTGTAGCGTAGTTCATTACCCTTATGAGCATAGGGAGGTTGATGCCGGTGACAATGCGCACGTTCTCCCGCTGCAGCAGGGCGCAGGCGATATTGCTGGGGGTAGAGCCGTAGATGTCGGTAAGCACCAGTACGCCGTCACCCTCGTCGAGCTCCTCGACCAGGCGCAGCGCCTGGTTCCTGGAGAGCTCCGGCTCGGTATCGCGGACGATGTCCAGTACCTCGGTTCTGATGGGGTTGTGCCCCAGGGTATTGGCCGCGACACCGAGCATGGCCTTGCCCAGAGGTGCGTGGGCGACGATTAGCAGGGATACGCTCATGTGAGTTCCCGATGCCGGGTCAGTACCCGGTGTTGGATGGTTTTAAAGTGTTTCGACAGCCGCTCGACGAAGTAGACCGAGCGGTGCTGGCCACCGGTACAGCCGATCGCAATAGTGAGGTAGCTGCGGTTATCGGCGGCAAAGCGGGGTAACCACGATTCGATAAAGTTCTTGATCTCATCGAACATGCGATTGACCTCGGAATGGTTCTCCAGAAACAGCGCCACCTCACTATCACACCCCGTCAGGGCGCGCAGCTGCGGCTCCCAGTGCGGATTGGGCAGGCAGCGTACATCAAAAACGAAGTCCGCCTCAACCGGTAACCCGTGCTTGAAGCCGAAAGACTCGAACAGTACCGACATCTGCGGGGTGCTGCTGCCGCCAATGCGCTTCTGCACCAGGTCGCGCAGCTGGTGCACGTTGGTGCGGCTGGTATCGATTTTCATGTCGGCCTGGCTGAGCACCGGGTGCAGCATCAAACGCTCTTGCAGAATGGCCTCTTCCAGCGGCACCTCACTGCCAGTGAGGGGGTGGCGCCGGCGGGTCTCGCTAAAGCGCTTGATGAGGGTCTCGTCACTGGCGTCGACAAAGATCACCTCGTAATGGATACCGCTGCTGCCCACCTCCTGCAGCAGGGCCGGGAAGGCGGCGAAGTCATTGTTGAGGTTGCGCACGTCGATGCCCACCGCAACAACATCATACTGGCGCTGTGGCGCCTCGCTCACCTCGCGGGCAAAGGCGGGCAATAACGCCATCGGCAGGTTGTCGATACAGTAGCTGCCGATATCCTCCAGCGCGTGAAGCGCAACGCTCTTTCCGGCACCGGAGGTGCCGCTGATGATGAGTAGTCTCATGCCGTGTCGTCGTGTATCAGGGCCCGTTGTCTGCTGATGAAGTCCTGGGCGGCATCATAACCGTTAGTATAGAGGATGTGGTTACGTGCAGCGGCCTCGACCAGCACGGCGAGACTGCGTCCGGGTGCTACCGGCAGCTCGACCTCGTCCACCTCGACCTCAAGCAGGGTGCGCTTGCGGCGGGTGCCGTGCAGGCGATCCAGTTGCTGCAGTTGCTCCAGCTCCACCGGTACCAGATTGACGATGAGGTGCAACTCCATACGCTGCTTCACGGCCACATCACCGAACATGGCGCGGATATTGAGTACGCCCAGACCCCTTACCTCGAGAAAATTCTGCAGGATCTCCGGGCAGTGGCCGGAGAGCAGGCCGGGGGTCGAGCGGACGAAGATCGGTGCGTCATCGGCGATGAGCCGGTGTCCACGGGTCAGCAGCTCCAGCGCCAGTTCGCTCTTGCCGATGGCGCTCTCGCCGGTGAGCAGCACGCCGATACCCAGCACATCCATAAAGACACCGTGCACGACCTGTGTGTCGGCGACAAGGCTGCGCAGATGAAAGCCGATATCGCTGATCAGGCGGTTGCTGTTAAACGGCGAGCCGAGTAGCGCTACCCCGTGGCTGCGGGCCAGCTTAAGCATCGCCTGCGGAGCCTGCAGTCCGTCGGCGAGAATGACCAGCGCGGTCTGGGGGCAGAACAGTTGCCGCAGGGCATCATTGTGCGAATTCTTGCCCAGCCCCTGGAGGTAGTTCATCTCCTGGCTGCCGAGCACCTGAATATGGTGTGGATGGATGAAATTGAGATGACCGATTAGCGAGCGGTTGCCCTGGCCTGTGGTGGAGGGAACGCTGAGCATACCCTCCTTCTCCGGGCGGTAGAGCCAGGTGAACTCCAGACGCCTGCCACAGGCGTCGTAGAGCTCCTTTATGCTGACACCTTCGTTCATTTCCCCTCTGGCTGCCACGCCTGCAGGGTTGCCAGCAACGCCGGTGCATCCGGCGAGGCGCGCAGGCGGGCGACAAATTCGCTGTCGCTGAACATCTCGGCCAGCTGCGCCAGCAGTTGCAGGTGCTCTTCCGTGGAATTTTCCGGCACCAGCAGGGCAAAGAACAGATCTACCGGCTCGTTGTCGACCGCATCGTAATCGACCCCTTGCTGCAGCTTGATCACCGCAGCAAGGGTCTGCTCACTGTTTTTGATGCGGGCATGGGGAATGGCCACCCCATGCCCCAGGCCGGTACTGCCGAGGCGTTCACGTGAGAGCAGACTGTCGAATACCTGATGCGGTGACAGCTCCGTCTGGCTGTCGGCGATAAGCTCGCTTAGCTGTTCCAGTACACGCTTTTTGCTCGCCGCCTGTTGGTCGCAGCGGATACGCTCGAGATCGAGTAGTTGAGAGACCTGCATGGTTGGTTACGGATACTCTTGGTCGGTTAATCGAAAGGCTGATCCTTGAGGCCACCCTCGGTACGGTGGTGGTCGGTCATCTTCTCCTTGTGCTTGCGCACCTGACGGTCGAGCTTGTCGATAAGCGCATCGATGGCGGCATACATGTTCTCATCTTCACAGTCGGCAAAGATGTTGTTGCCCTTCATGTTGATGGTGGCTTCGGCTTTCTGACGCAGCTTCTCTACACTGAGGATGACATGGACGTTGGTCACCTGGTCGAAGTGGCGCTCAAGGCGCTCGAGCTTGCTGGTGACATAGTCGCGCAGTGCATCGGTAATGTCGACGTGGTGGCCGGTCAGATTAAGTTGCATGATTAGCTCCTTGTTTTGTTGGACCTTTTCAGGTCAGGCGTTTTCTTTCATTGGAAGGGGCAATCGCCATCGCTTCACGATACTTGGCGACCGTGCGGCGGGCAATATTGATGCCCCGTTCGGAAAGGGTGCTGGCGATCTTGCTGTCACTCAAGGGTTTGGATGGGGGCTCATTGGCGATCAGTTTCTTGATCATGGCGCGTATCGCCGTGGAGGAACATTCCCCGCCACTGCTGGTGCCCACATGGCTGGAGAAGAAGTATTTCAGCTCAAAGATGCCTCTGGGGGTATGCATGTACTTGCGAGTGGTGGTGCGTGAAATGGTCGACTCGTGCATTCCCAGCTCCTCGGCAATGTCGTGCAGCACCATCGGTTTCATGGCCACCTCTCCCTGTTCGAGAAATTCACGCTGGTGCTCGATGATGCTGGTGGCGACCCGTAACAGGGTGTCGTTCCTGCTCTGCAGGCTCTTGATAAACCAGCGAGCCTCCTGCATGTGACTTTTCAGCGTCGCCGAATCGTTGCTGTCCATCTGCTTGATGAGACTGGCGTAGTGATGGTTGATGCGCAGGCGCGGCGCGGCGTCGGGGTTGAGCTCCACGCGCCAGCGTCCCTTGAGCTTGCGCACGAACACATCGGGCACGATATATTCGGCTTGCGTGTTGCTGAACTGGCCGCCCGGGCGAGGATTCAGGCTCTGGATAAGATGGGTGATGTGGCCCAACTCCTCTTCACTGACTTTCATGACCCTTTTAAGCTGAGTGTAGTCCCGCCGGGCAAGCAGTTCAAAATGTTTTTCCAGCAGGGTGCGCGCCTGGGCCAGCCACTCGGTGTCGGTCGGGAGTATCTGCAGTTGCAGCAACAGGCTCTCATGCAGGTCGCGGGCAGCGACGCCGGGCGGATCGAAGTGCTGCACGGCATGCAGCACCGCCTCGACCTCATCGAGCTCCAGTTCCGGTCGCTGCTGTTGCAGGCCTTCGAGCAGGTCATCCAGGCTGGTGCCGAGGAAGCCGTCGTCGTCGACCGAATCGATGATCGCCTCGCCGATGGCAATGTCAGTCGGCGACATCGGGCTCATGTGCAACTGCCACAACAGGTGCTGGCGCAGGTCATCGCTGCTGGTATCGCTGTATTCAAAGTCGCGCTCGCCCTCGGCAGGGGCGGTGCTGCTGCCGGGTGCGGTGGTCTCATAGATATCTTCCCACACGCTGTCGACCGGCAACTCATCGGGGATCGCATCGTTTTCCAGGGGGCGTTCGGAGTCGCCGTACTCTTGTTCAGACTCGGTGCCGGCGGAGGGCTCGGCCTCAGCACGCTCGCGCTCTTCCTGTGTCAGTCCTCGCTCATCCTCGTCCGCCCCTTCGCCTTCTTCCACCGCCTCCAGCATCAGGTTGGAGTCCAGGGCCTGCTGCACCTCCATCTGCAGCTCGAGCGTCGACAACTGCAGCATGCGTATCGCCTGCTGCAGTTGCGGCGTCATGGTCAGCTGTTGGCCGAGACGTAATTGTAGTGACTGCTTCATGGCTCTGGGTAGTGACACCGCTGGGGGTTAAAACAATTTTAACGCATCTGATTTTATAATGGCACAGATTTTGAATACCTGAGTCTTGCACTCAGAGGTGGAAATGTTGCCCGAGGTAGACATCGCGCACCTTCTGATCGCTCAGCAGGTGCTCCGGACTGCCCTCGGCAATGACGGTGCCTTCGCCGATGATGTAGCCGCGATCGCAGATCCCCAGGGTTTCGCGCACATTGTGATCGGTGATGAGCACGCCGATGCCGCGCCCCTTGAGGTGCTGGATGATGCCCTGAATATCGACCACCGAGATGGGGTCGACGCCGGCGAAAGGTTCATCCAGCAGGATAAAGCGCGGGTCGGTGGCGAGCGCCCTGGCAATCTCGACCCGGCGGCGTTCCCCCCCGGACAGGCTCATCCCCAGGCTGTCGCGGATATGGGTGATGTGAAACTCCTCCAGCAGTGATTCCATGATCTCCTGCCGCTGTTGCCGACTTAACTCCTTGCGCACCTCGAGGATTGCCATGATGTTCTCCGCAGTGGTGAGCTTGCGGAACACCGATGCCTCCTGCGGCAGGTAGCCGATGCCGCGCCTCGCCCGCTCATGCATCGGCTGCAGGGTGAGGTCGTCCGTATCGAGCATGATGCTGCCGCGGTCACAGGGGAGAAGGCCGACTATCATGTAGAAGCAGGTGGTCTTGCCGGCGCCGTTCGGTCCCAGCAAGCCGACCACCTCACCGCTGTGGACCTCCATCGAGACGTCCTTGACCACGCTACGCTGTTTGTAGCTCTTGGCCAGGTTGCGGGCAGCCAGCGTGTCACTCATCGTTGCCACCCCGGTTCGGTTGCAGGATCATCCTGACGCGGCCGCTCTCCTCCCCCTGCGGGTCGCCAAAGGCGCGTACCACCTGGGTTTCACTTTCGTAGATGAGGTGTGTGCCACTGAACTCTTCACCCTCTCGCCACAGCCGTGCATCGCCCTTGAGCTCCAGGGTCCCCTCGCCCAGGCGGTACTCCATGCGCGAGGCATCGGCACGGGTCAGTGAGCCGGTTTGCGGATCCTTGTGCTCCAGGTGTACCGGCGAGCCCTCGGCGTAGACCCGCGAGATCTCGCCCTGCTCGCTGCGCAGTTCAAGGCGCTCGGCCAGCAGCAGCAGCGTTTGCTGCTGCAGGCGGACGTTACCCTGGTAGATGCTGATGCCGCTTTTCTGGTCGATCTCCAGCTGATCGGCCTCTACCGTGATCGGTGCGCTGCTGTCCTGGGCGAGGGCCGAGGTCATACAGAGGCTCATCAGCAGTAGCGCCAGTGCGGTTCTAGTCAAACACATAGTGCCCCCGGACGGTTGAGTGAAGCTGCAGGCGTTGCTCTTTGCCATAGGCCTGCATGCCGATGCCCTCCACCCGTGCCGCAGGGCTTGTGAGCAGCACCGGCGCATCGGTGGAGGCGAGTTGCTGTTCGGCGTCGATACGCAGCCAGTCGGTGAGCAGCTGCAGGGGTGTCTCGCCCCGCTGCTCCAGCTGGACGCTGCCGCGCAGCATGATCTCTTCCTCCTGTCCTGCGATCTCCCCCTGTTCGGCACGGACTACCCAGTCGCTGCGTTGCGGGCCGAAGGTGGTGATTACGGGTTGCTGCAGCGCGGTGGTGTCAGTATCAGGGTAGTGCAGCAGTGATTCAGCGCTGAGGTTGTGGCTGATGTTGCCGTTTGCGTCCGTGACAGTGGCCACGAGGCCGTGCAGGAAATAATCGGGCGCCTGTTGTACCGTCTGGCCCTGTTGTGGCGCAGGGGTGTCGCTGCGATAGGAGAGCCAGCTGGTTAGCGCGACCAGCAGGGTGGTTAGCGTCAGCAGCAACAGCATGCGGCGGTTCATTGCAGGTAGTGGTTCAGCTGGCTCTCCAGGGTGCCCTGGGCCTGCATGATAAGTTCGCAGACATCGCGCGCGGCCGCGCGCCCGCCGCGGTTGGGCGTGGTCCAGTGGCTGTGCTGTTTAACCAGGGGGTGCGCGTCCTGCACCGCTACGGCCAGCCCGGCACGGATGAGAATAGGCAGGTCAACGACGTCGTCGCCGACATAGGCGACCTGTTCCGCTTTGAGGGAGAGGTGTTGCAGCAGCTCCTCGAAGGCGGGCAGTTTATCCAGCTGCCCCTGATAGACGTGCTGGATCCCCAGGCTCTCCATGCGGAAGCTGACCACCTGAGAGGTTCGGCCGGTAATGATGCCGATTTCCACGCCGCTGGCCCGCAGCATCTTCATGCCGTGGCCGTCGCGGGAGTTGAACGCCTTGTACTCCTGACCATCATCGCCCAGGAACAGGCTGCCATCGGTCAGCACCCCGTCCACATCGAAGATCACCAGCCGTATATTGGCTGCCCTTTGCATGATGTCCTGCATGGTTAAACGGTCTCTTCAGCCTTTAGATTTGCTATAGGGTAATGCAAGCGCGCGTTTCAGACCACGCCGGCACGCAGCAGGTCGTGCATGTTAAGGGCACCGCTGAGGCGCCCCTCGCTGTCGACCACCGGTAGGGCGTTAACGCGTTTTTCATCCATAATACGCAACGCCTCGGCGGCCAGCAGGTGTGCCTCCACCGTGATGCAGTGGCGGTGCATGACATCCGCCACCTTGATGGTGCTGATGGCGATCTCGCCGTGATCGAGCAGACGGCGCAGGTCACCGTCGGTGAAGATGCCCGCCAGGCGCTTATCGTCCTCCACCACGGTGGTCATGCCCAGCCCCTTGCGGCTCATCTCCAGCAGCGCCTCGCTCAGGCTTGCCGTGGTCGCCACCATGGGGACGCTGTCACCGCTGTGCATCAGGTCCTCGATGCGCAACAGCAGACGCCGCCCGAGACTGCCGGCGGGGTGGGAGCGGGCGAAATCCTCTTCGGTAAAGCCGCGCGATTCGAGCAGCGCCACCGCCAGGGCATCGCCCATCGCCAGGGCGGCGGTAGTGCTGGCAGTTGGTGCCAGGCCAAGCGGGCAGGCCTCCTGCGCAACGCTGACGTCGATATTGGCATCGGCCGCCCGCGCCAGGCGGGAGTCCGGGTTGCCGGTCAGGGTGATAAGGGGCACGTTCAGGCGTTTGATGATCGGCAGGATGGTCAGCAGCTCGTCGGTCTCGCCGGAGTTGGAGAGTGCCAGCACCACGTCCTTGGGGGTGATCATCCCCAGATCACCATGGCTCGCCTCGCCGGGGTGAACGAAGAACGCCGGGGTGCCGGTGCTGGCCAGGGTGGCGGCGATTTTGTCGCCGATGTGGCCGGACTTGCCCATACCGCTGACCACAATGCGTCCTTCACAGTGGAGCATGTAGTCACAGGCGCGGATAAAGCTTTCGTCGATGCGCGGTTTTAGAGCGATGATCGCCTGTGCCTCGGTCTCGAGCACCGCCTGCCCCAGCTGCTGCACCCGCTGTTTGTCGATAGATCGCGCCATGATTCTTGCTTATACCTCGGGGTAGCCTAGTTGTTGCAGCTTGGCGCTGAGGGCATCGCGCTCGAGACCGTCACCGCTGACGATCACCGTGCCGCCCTCGATGGTTACCTCGACATCGTTCACACCTGGCAGCTCCTTGAGGCCGTTTTCGATGGCGCTGACACAACCGCCGCATTTGACGTTTTTTACCGTGAACTGTTCGCTCGACACGCTCTGCCTCCTGAGAAAAATGGTTAGCCGTTCAGTGAATGGTACAACAGACCAAGGTAGCCCAGGTAACCGAGCAGCAACAGCATGCCCTCGCCACGTGTCACACGCCCCGGTTTGAGGAAGCCGTAACCCATGAGAAACAGCGCGATGGTCAGGCCGATCATCACCGGGAAGTCCCTGCTTAGCAGTTCCACCGGGGTAACCGCCGGGTGGATCAGCCCCGGCATCCCCAGGACCGCCAGCAGGTTGAACATGTTCGAGCCCAGCACGTTGCCAACCGCGATGTCATGCTCTCCCTTGAGAGCACTCATTACCGAGGCGGCCAGCTCCGGCAGGCTGGTGCCGATGGCAACGATGGTCAGACCGATGATGAGGTCGCTGACGCCGAACCACTGTGCCACATTGACCGAGCCCCAGACCAGCAGGCGCGAGCTGCCAAGCAGCACCAGCATCCCCAGCAGCAGCCAGAAGATGGCGATCTTCATCGGCATGTGGGCGGGGATCTCGTCGGCGTATTCGCTCTCCATCGGGTCATCGGCCTCGCGCCGCTCGCGCAGCCCCAGTGCCACCATCCAGTAGACCAGCATGCCCATGCCGAGGAGCAGGATAACGCCATCGTAGCGCTGCATCTCACCATCGAGCAGCAACGCCAGGGCGATGAGCATGACGGCAAATAGCAGCGGAAACTCCCGCTTGAGGGTCTCGGAGCGTACGCTCAGCGGCGTCACCAGGGCAGTGACCCCCAGCACCAGGCCGACATTGGTGATGTTCGAGCCCAGTGCGTTGCCGATCCCCATGTCCGGGTTGCCGGACCAGGCGGCCATGGCCGAAACCAGCATCTCGGGCGCGGAGGTGCCGAAGCCGACGATAGTCAGGCCGATGATGAGCGGGCTGACCCCCAGGTTACGCGCGCTGGCTGAGGCGCCGATGACGAAGCGATCGGCCCCCCACACCAATAGGGCAAAGCCGGCAATGATGGCAAGAAAGGATGTCCACAACATATCGTTCAACTCGTAACGGCGGGGTGCCCGCTGGGGGCGGCATTAAATCGATTAATCCCGGGGTTTGCAAATCGCCTCACGGGAGATCCGGAATATCAGGGGGCCTCATCGGGGTCAGCCAGCGGATCGAACTCCTCCTCGGCAAAGGGATCGAACTCCTCCTCCTGCGGCGGGCTGCCGTCGTAGACCAGACTCTGGCGGCGCTGCAGGTAGGCATCGCGCATGAAGCTGTAGGGGTCCAGCGAGGCACTGTCGAGGACACGGCTGGCGCGCAGCAGTCCGGCGCGGGTGTCTACCGCCTTCAGTCCGGTAAGGCCCCAGCGGCTATCCTCACTGTCAACCTCCGCCAGCAGATCGACCTGCCAGTCGGCGACCAGCCCAGCGCTGTCGCGCACGCTCGATGGGCCGAGGAAGGGCAGCACCAGATAGGGACCGCTGCCGACGCCCCAGTAGCCGAGTGTTTGGCCGAAGTCCTCATTGTGCTTGGGCAGGTCCATGTGGCTGGCCACATCGATGAGGCCGAGCAGGCCGACGGTGCTGTTCCAGGTGATACGCCCCAGGTCGGAGAGTCCCTGTTTGAACTTGAGTTGCAGCAGGTCGTTGAGCAGGACTACCACATCGTCGAGATTGCTGAAAAAGTTGCTGACGCCGTTATTGAGCGGCTTGGGCATGACCTTGTCGTAGCCCTCGGCGAGGGGGCGGAACAGGGCGCGGTCGAAGTCGTCGTTGAACTCGTACATTGCCCGGTTGTAGCTTTCGAGCGGGTCGCGCGGATCCCGTGGGCCGTCAATCGTGGCACAGCCGCTGAGCAGCAGGGCAGCCAGAACGAGCAGGGGGCGTCGCAGGGAAACGGGCACGGGGCGATCCTTCATCGGTTTCGGATGGGCGCGATTATGCGCAGCGCCGGCGGCAGGATCAAGTTGGCCTTATCTGCCCTCGACCCGTGTTGCACCACAACGCCGGCAACGGTAGCGGGTGACCAGCTTGCCGCTTTTGACATCAAACGGGTTGCCGTTGACGACCTCCCATTTGTGGAAACCGCTCTTGCACAGGCTCTTGCCCTTGTGCTTTTCCTGCAGTGTGGGGCGCTTGAAGCGGACGACATCGCCCATGTGTGCTCCTCATAAGATAAAGATGTGAACCGGTCGTGAGGGTATTTCGCCGGCTGCCGTTATACTAGCGCGCCTTGAACGATAGTGACATCCGCGGAGTGAACACGATGCACCTTGAAGTGGCGCCCTGGGGCTGGCTTGGCGCGCAGTGGGCGGCAAGCTATCCGGAGGATCTGCCGGAGGAGTGGCGGCTGGATTACCTGGCGAACGAATACGAGGCGGTGGTGGTCCCCGCTGTCGACTGGCGGGCGCAGTCGCCGGAGACCCTGCAGGGCTGGCTGAGCGAGGCACCCGCGGGGTTTCACTTCTACTGGGAGGTGACAGATGGCGGCGACATAGAGCCGCTGCGCTCACTTTATGCTGCCGCCCCGGCGCAACAGGCGCCGGCGGGCTGCCTGTTATCCGGCGGGGGATGGGATGAGGCGCAGCAACGTGCGCTGGCGGGGCTTGGACCGAGCGCCCTCTGCCAGGGTGATGAGTGTCGTGGTGAGTCACTGGTGGCGCTGCGGGTGGCCGCGGGAGAGGAGCTGCGCCAGCTGCGCGCACGGCTCGACACACTGGCCGGGCGGGGGGATGAGCGGGTCCTGCTGCTGGTGTATGCCGCCGGGGATGTCTCGGCGCAGCTGCAGCAGTTGCAGACATTCTGCCAGCTCTACCGCAGTTGACCTCTTCAAGCTATTCGATGACACTTGCGCTACCTGACAACAACGGGCGGTCAACCGATCGCCATAATAAACGGCAGCTATTTAAGGATGGGTGATGCCACATAGTGATTCGACCCCACTGGTGGAGATTCGCGGACTGCGTTTTGCGCGCGGCACACGCATGATCTTTGACGGTGTCGATCTGGATATCCCGCGCGGCAAGGTGACTGCCATCATG
>OBLN01000135.1_pt1 | contig 26675 bp, 24 predicted proteins | sample 1519301 | NCBI WGS metagenome assembly OBLN01 (sample SAMEA2452533, study PRJEB22499) | sediment metagenome | reverse complement strand
ACATGTTTCTCATCCCCCGGCATGGTCACGCCCCAGGGAAACGAACTGCGGCTCACGCTCAGGTCTTCAAGGGGTTCGCTTTTCAGCCGCATGAGCATCTCGTTCCGCCTGAAATCGGGGGCGACGAAATCTTCATGCTCTTCGTAGTGACGGATCAGAGCCTCCTGGTAGCTCGAGAGCCTGAAAAAGTAGTTCTCTTCCCTGATCCACTGGACAGGCCGTTTGCATTCAGGGCAGAGGTTGCCCTCCCCCAGCTCTTTTTCGGTATAATAGCGCTCGTCATGGACACAATACCACCCTTCGTAATGTCCTTTATAGATATCCCCTTTATCCATGAGCTTTTTGAAAAAGGCCCGGACAGACTGTTCATGGTCGGGGTCTGTCGTGCGGATGAAATAATCATAGCGGATATCAAGCTTCTTCCAGATATCGATAAACTGTCCTGCTACTTCATCCACAAACTCCTTGACATCACGCCCCTTCTCTCTGGCTGCCTGGTAGATCTTCAGCCCGTGTTCGTCTGTCCCGGTGAGATAAAAGACATCATAGCCGGCCATCCTCTTGAAACGGGCCAGTCCGTCGGCCACGATGGTGGTATAGGCGCTTCCCACATGGGGCTTGCTGTTCACATAATAGAGGGGTGTGGTGATATAGTAGCTCTTTTTCATGAATCGGCCTCCCTGTCGTGATTCTCTTTATCGTCGATGACGACATCCTTGTTTTTAAGCGGTTCGGCTTTCACCGGGCTGATCTCTTCGAGGGTATAGGTCTCTTCCCCGCCCCGGTCGAGCTGGACGATGATCTGATCTGTAAAGATATTGATATTTTTGACGCTCCCGGGGCCCTGGGGTGTTTTGACACGCGATTCCATATCCGGGAAAGCTTCAGCCAGTTTCTTGTAGGTCTCTTCTTCAAAGCGCAGACAACACATCAGCCGTCCGCAGACACCGGACATCTTGTTGGGGTTCAACGACAGGTATTGGGCTTTGGACATCTTAATGGAGATGCTGTCAAACTCCCTGAGCCAGGTGGAGCAGCAGAGCTGCTGTCCGCATATACCCACCCCTCCAAGCTTTTTGGCCACATCACGGACTCCTATCTGCCTGAGTTCGATGCGTGTCTTAAAAGTCCGGGCCAGGTCTTTGACCAAAGCCCTGAAATCCACACGCCCTTCAGAGGAAAAATAGAACATCAGATAGCTTTTATTAAAGGCATACCGGGCATCGATAAGCTTCATGGGAAGCCCGTGCTGGGTGATAAACTCCTGGCAGACCCTCAGGGCCTCCTTCTCCTCGCTTTTCAGCTGCCTCAGGGTGGCCCAGTCCCCTGCTGTCATCTTGCGGATGACATTTTTCAGAGGCAGGACGATCTCTTCCAGAGAGAGAGTCCTGGCCGGGGCAAGGACTTTTCCCACAGCTTGTCCCTTCTCTGTATCGGCGATGACATAATCCCCTGCAGCCAGAGGCTCTTCACAAGGCTTAAAATAGTAGATCTTCCCGGCGTCCTGAAACTGGACAGATACGACTTCGATCATCTTTAATGCTCCTCATCCCAGAATTTTATCACAATTTCTGTTATAATAAATCTCCTGTTGACATTCATTTTCTCTTTAAACGGCAATTCGCTCAATTCTTCAAGGAGTATAAGAAACCTGGGCGTAAAATCAACCTTTTTATAGAGTTCCAGCCAGGAAGGACGCATGAGCTGCCCATCTTTCCCTTCATGCAGGAGGAGAAGGTCCCGGCACAGGGAGGCTGTGACCGCCCGGAATAATCGATAAGCCGTAAGCGAATCGTCTCCCGAGCGGGAGGAGACCCCCATCGAGTAAAAGGTGTCTGCCGCCTTCAGAAGCTCTGCCAGGCCGGGCCGTTTTTCAAATAGTTCTTTCCAGGCTTCCAGCATATCCCTTAATGTCTTAAGAGGCAGATTCTCTGTGACAAGGCCTCTGTTATGATGGAAGAAGAGTGCCTCCTCCCTGGTCACCCGGGGATATTTTTCACTCAAACTTTTAAAAAAGTCCTCAAAAGGCTCCTGCCTCAGGCTGAAGAGAGTGCATCGGGAGCGGACCGTGGGCAGGAGTTCTCCGGCATCTGACGTAAGAAGGAAGATCGCCGCATGGTCCGGCGGCTCTTCGAGAAGTTTGAGGAGGGAATTGGCCGCTTCGGGAGTCATGGCATCGGCCCCATCCACGACAAGGATATTCTTTCCCTTTCCATAGGGAGTCTTGAGAAGAAACCCGGCCCCCTCCTGAATATCTTCCACAGAGACGGCTCCTGAACTTCGGGCTTCAACAAGAAAAACACCCCGGGGAGGCCCGTTTACAGGATCATCCCCCTGGAGGAGGGCGGCCATGGCCAGGGCCGCCTCCAGGCGCCTGGCAGGGCTCTGTTCCTGCAGGATGAGAGAAGAGGGAAGGCTCTTGTCACGTGCCATTTTCTCGAGCATCAAAAAATCGGTGTTCACATCCACTTCCTTAAGCGTTCCATGATGAGCCTGTTGACTTCGTCTATAGTCCGTCCGGTCACGTCCAGGGCCAGGATCCGCCCGGGATGCCGCCGGGCCAGTTCCAGATAACCTTCAAGGACACGGGCATGAAAATCCTCCGGCTCCAGGCTTAACCGGTTGACAGCCCGTTCCCTCTGCAGCCCGGAACGTATATCGGTATAAAGAAGAACCGTGCCGTCAGGTTCTCGTCCCTCCAGGATCCAACTGTTCATGTCTTCGACTTTCTCCAGCCCCAGTCCGCGGGCAAAACCCTGGTAAGCGGCGGTAGCATCCATAAAACGGTCACAGAGGACGATACTCCCCTTTTCCAGGGCCGGAAGGATCTTTTCATAGTAATGCTGAGCCCGGGCGGCAAGGTAGAGCAAAAGCTCCGTTTTGGCATGGAGGCCGTTTTCTCCTGAAGGGCGGAGGAGCATCTCCCGGATCTCTTCGGCCAGAGGTGTCCCCCCGGGCTCCCGGGTAGTCACTACGTGATACCCCTCCTTCTCAAGCCGGGCAGCAACCCGTTTCAACTGTGTGGTCTTTCCGACTCCCTCTCCCCCTTCAAAGGTAAAAAAAAGGCCCTTCATGGCTCCTCTTTTTAGCGGGTTTCCGGAGCTCTTCTTTTCCCCGCAGGGGGGAAAACAAAAAGAACCGTTCCGGCCAGAGCCATATTGAGGACCATCCCCGGAAGTCCCGCCGTGTAATGCCTAAGCCACCAGGACAAAGAAAGTTCGGAAGCCAGGAGGACAATGGGGAGAGACATGAGTCTTCCCAGCGTCAGGGGGACAAGAAGCCTCGTGAGGCTCTTTTTCTTTCTGAGAACCGATGCAGCCAGGGCTGTGAAGGTCATCTCCACTGTGAGTAGAGGCATCATAGGAAGGGGCTCAAGAGCCGGCATCCCTGTAATCGCCGTGTTGAGAAGAGGTATCAGAAGAGCAGTCCCCGTCAGGACCGCAGGGGAGACGTAAAAGGCCCCGATGACCAGTACGGTGAAGATGGGCAGAAAGACATGTCCTGAAAGCCCAGCCAGATGGAAGAAAAAGGGCACAGCCACTGAAAAAGCAAGTATCATCGTGAGGGCCAGGGCCCGGGTTCCTATTTGAGTCGCAGTTTTGGTATTTATCATCATCAACTCCTCCTCTTAGTTTTCAAAAACAGAGACGACATCTTTCAACTTTTGTATGACAGGTATCTGCTGGGGACAGGCCTTCTCACAGGCTCCGCATTCTACACAGCGCGAGGCTCTGTTCTCCTCCTTGATCCAGTTGAGGTAGCGTTCACGCCCCCCCTCCATATCTTCAAAGAGCGAGGCATCGTTGTAGATCCCGAAGACCGAGGGGATCGCCACCCCGTGGGGACAGGGAAGGCAATATCCGCAGGCGGTACAGTTGACCTTCAGTTTTTCCAAAAAACGTGACCTGGCTTCATCGGCCAATTTCAGCTCCGATTCCGTTAGCTCTCCGGATTCGGCCTCTCCTGCCAGGCGTATGTTCTCTGTCACATGCTCCGGTTCACTCATACCGCTGAGGAGAAGATCCACTTCAGGATGGTTCCAGACCCATTTGAGAGCCCACTCCACCGGTGATCGTTTTACAGATGACTTGTCCCAGGCCGCTTTTACGTCGGAAGGAAGCTTATGAACTAGGCTTCCTCCCCGCAGCGGCTCCATGACAATGACCCCCAGCCCTTTAGACCGGGCATAGAGAAGCCCCTCGCGTCCTGCCTGATAGTCGATATCCAGGTAGTTGTACTGGATCTGACAGAATTCCCAGGGGTAGGCATCGACGATCTCCTTGAAGACATCGATATGGTCATGGAAGGAAAAACCTATATGGCGGGCCCTGCCATCTGCTTTGATCCTGTCGAGAAAAGCGAAAAGCCCCTTCTCTGTGGCATTCTTCCATAATCTCCGGTTCAATGTATGGACAAGATAGTAGTCGATATGGTCTGTTTGCAGACGTTCCAGCTGCTGCTGAAAGTAATCTTCGAAATCTTCTTCTTTTTTGATGAGGAACGTGGGGAGTTTGGTTGCCAGGAATACTTTGTCACGCAGCTTGTTGTCATGAAGGACTTTCCCCACGAAAGGTTCGCTCTTCCCCTCATGGTAGGGCCAGGCCGTATCGATGTAATTGACGCCTTTCCTGACGGCTTCGGTGAGCATCGCTTCGCTTTTCTCTTCATCGATGGACCCGTCTTCCCTTTTGGGAAAACGCATGCAGCCGAATCCCAGTACAGATATTTTGTCCCCTGTAGATGGCATCGTTCTGTATTTCATACTTCTCCTTTCGCGTTGATCTCTTCCAGAAAACGTCCTACCGCCGCCCAGGCTTCCCCGGGGTCCTCGATCTCCGCAGCCAGGGTCTCCACAGGGCAGGGGCCGGTCTTTTCCCTGTTCAGTATCTTAGGGACCCGTCTGTCGTACTCGAAGGCGATCCCGGCCGATTCGAGGACCCGGCAGGCCCCTTCCGAGATCAGGCCGGCATAGACGTAACCGGGGCAAGCTTTGACGAGGAGAAGGGCACCGCCCCGCCCCACCACAGTATCGCCGATCCAGACGCCTGCAGCTTCTTCTCTGAACTTTTCCATAAAGGAATAGAGAGGCAGGATCCCCCTTTTGTCCGATTCATAAATGATCTTCCCGTCACGGATAGCTATAAAACGGCGGCCGTCACAACCGAGAAGGCCTTTCAAACGGCTTTTCTCTGTGAAATCACCCTCCAAGGCCGCCTCCTGTCTTTTCCAGAAGCCAGATAAAGTTCTCAGCGAGATGATCCATAGTGGCCATCCCTTCGGCATCATCCAGGACCTCCCCGATCTCGCGTCCCACCCCTAGATTCCAATAGGTCGATCCCGGGACGATCATCCCCGAGATAAGGAAAAAATGGTTGATGGTATCAAAGGCATGGATTCCCCCGCCCCTTCTGACGGCGATCACTGCCGCTCCTATCTTACGGTTAAGGAGCCGTCCGTTGGCACCGCATACACGCCCGGCCCTGTCGATAAAGGCCTTCATCTCAGCGGGGACATCAGCGTAGTAAGTGGGTGCACCCAGGATCAGCCCGTCAGCCTCTTTCAGTTTCGGGATAAGGGTATTGAGCCCGTCATCCAGGATACACGTCTCATTCCTGAGTTTTCTGCAGGTGTCGCAGGCCCGGCATCCCTTTATGTCCTTGCCTCCTATATGGATGATCTCAGTTGAGATCCCTTTCTTTTCCATATGGCCCATGACGCGGCTCATCATCAGGTAGGTATTCCCCTTTTCCCGGGGGCTGCTGTTGATCCCTACAACTTTCATACTCCTCCTTTTTTCCCTGATTATAAGGGAAATTCAGCTTTCTCTCAACTTGTTTCTCCCAAGTCGCCCTTGACGGAAAAAAAGATGAGCCTATACTCAAGGATGACGAAAGGAGACCTTATGAATTTTCTCTTTAAGATACTTAAGGCGCTCAACTCCAACCAGCGCCCCGGAGAGATCGCCGCTGCTGCGAGCTTTGCTTTTCTGCTGGCTCTTATCCCCGGAGGAAATCTTCTGTGGATCTTCCTCTTCGGCCTGACCTTTTTTCTTAAGGTCAATCTGGCGGTGCAGATGGGGCTGCTGATCCTCCTGAAGATCGCCGCTCCCCTGGCTGACCCCGTTCTCCATTCCCTGGGCTATTTCGTCCTGACCCTCCCTTTCCTCCAGGGTTTTTTTACGACTCTCCAAAATGCCCCTCTCCTTCCCTTTGCAAAACTGAACAACACACTGGTAACCGGAGGGCTGGTAGCGGGCGTCCTCCTCTGGGCCCCAGTTTTTTTACTTTTCCGTTATCTTGTCCGGCGTTATCGTGAAGGTTTTTTGCGGGCCATCAGAAACACTAAGGTCTACAAGGTTCTGTTAAAACTCCCTCTTGTCACAAAACTTCAAAAGATATCCCGGACTGTCTCAGGCCTGTCGGGCCGTATCCGCTAAGGAGGCAAGATGAAAAAGAAAATCCCCTCTCTCTGGGCATCCATAGACTCCCCCGAAGCTTTGGAGAAAAAGATCCTGCGCCATCTTCAGCTTCCCGGGGACAAGGATTTCGCCGCGGGACTCTTCACAAGCGATGAGGAAGGCTCTTTTTCCCTGAAAAAGGAGATCTCCCCGTCTGAGCTCAAAAGGGTCATAAAACTGGATAAAGCCGTCAAAAGTGCACGTGGGAGTGTCCGGACCGGGAAACTTCTTCTTTTCGGCCTGATCTTCGGAGCTCTTATCCTCTTTAACATCTTCTTTAAAGACAAACTCATCGAACGGGTCATGGAAAACAGCCTTGAGATGGTCTTCAAAGCCAAAGTTGAGATCACAGGCCTCCGGGCTTCTCTCCTCAAAGGGTCTCTCTCTTTTAACGCCCTGGCCATCGGAGACAAGGACCATCCCATGACTAACCTGGTGGAAACAGGCCCTGTCATCATCGACATCAAAACATGGCAGCTTCTGAGAAAAAAATTCATCCTCGAGGAGGCCTCTGTCAAGGCACTGGCGTGGGGAACACCCCGGAAGAGTTCTGCCGCCCTCCTGCCGCAGGCCCCTCCGTCTGAAACCCCCAAAGAAAAACTCCTTGAAAAAGCTGTGGACACCGAAGCGCTCACCAAAGCCCTTCTTCCTGACCTTACAGCTCCCCGTCTTGCAGAGGAGTACAAGGCTTCACTGAAAGAAGCCAATGAAAAATGGACAGATAAGGCTTCTGAACTAAACACAGCCTGGGAATCCCTTCGGGAGGATTACAAAGCCCTGGAGTCCATGGATATATCCGCCGTCAAAGGTGTCGCTGAAGCCAAAGAGCTTCTGGACAAAGCCTCGTCGGCTTCACAAAACCTCAAAAAAGGGCGTGAGCTTCTTCAGTCTGCCTCAGAGGAGTTCAACGCCGACAAAGAGAGACTTCTCTCGATGAAATCAGACCTGGAAGCAGCGGTCAGAAACGATGCTCGGCAAGTCCTGGCTCTGACCGGCAAAGGCGGGCCCACCCTCCTGTTCAACCGGGCAGCAGAAGAGATCATCCGGCAGAAGACAGGAAAATTCTCGGACCTGGCCCGCACTCTTTTCCGGAACAGAAACAAGGTCTCTTCCGCAAAGGGCGAAAAGACTCATCCCGAGCCTCCCCCCAGGCCTCTGAAAGAAAGAAAAGGCCTTGATATCCTCTTCCCGGTCACCTTTTATCCCACTATCCTGGCACGACATATAGGGATCGACATCCGGGACGGGAACCGAACAGTCACCGGTTCCGTCAAGGAACTTTCTACCCACCCCGCTCAATGGAAAAACCCCATCTCGTTCATATACAGCGACATAGCGGAGGCTCGGACGGTCCGGGCACAGGGAAAAATAGATATCCGCGAGATGACCCCGCCGGATGTACGCCTCTCTTTTCAAGGGACAGGGCTGACACTCACCCTTGACTCCCCCTCTTCCTCCCTTCCTGCCCTCAAAAAGATCCGGGCGGTATACAGGGCTGACGGCACCATCGCCCTGGCCGATGAGTCCACCCTTTCGGGACGTTTTCTCTTTACCGTGACGAACCTTGACCTTCATGCCGACGAATCGGCCGACACCACTCAAAAACGGCTTTTCGATGTCCTGAAAGGCTCCACCCCTTTTACGGTGACGGTACAGGCCGCAGCAGGCCCTTCAGGAGATACGCGCCTCTCTCTTTCCACATCCCTCGCCGATGTCCTGCGCCGGGCTGTCTCTGAAGAGGCCTCCCGTGAACTCGCCCGGGAACAGGAAAAAGTGGAACAGGAGATCAAAAAGCAGATGAGCGGCCTCCTTGGAGAAGGAGACGAAGAGATGGCGCGCTTCCAGGGACAAGAGTCTTTTCTGGGAGAAAAGGACAAGGAGCTCCTGGCCTCCCGCGAGGCCCTGGACAGGATAACCGCAGAACTTAAGAAAAAAGCGGCCGGTTCGATCCTGCCCTTCAGCCTTTGAAGAAGAGATCAGGAATTCTCGTGATAGATCTCACGGTAAAGAGAGGGGCGAGACATCAGCTCTTCATGATTCCCCGCCTCAGCGATATGCCCCTCTTCGAGGAGATAGATCCTGTCGACGATGCCTGCTGTCTTGGGACGGTGAGTCACCAGGACCAGGGTCTGATGGGGGATGCCTGCGAAGAGGTCCTCCCAGAGATGCATCTCTGTCTCAGCATCCAGGGCTGATGTGATATCATCCAGGACCAAAAGCGGAGGCTGATGGTAGAGAGCCCTCGCCAGGGCCAGACGCTGTTTCTGTCCGCCGGACAAGGTCTTTCCCTTGGGGCCTACCACTGTCTCCAGGCCTAACCCGAATTTTTCCATCTCTTTTCCCAATTGTGAGATATGGAGGGAATATTCCAGGCGCTCTTTGTCAGGCTCCTCTCCCATAAGGATATTATTACGTATAGTATCTGTGAATATGACAGGCTGCTGAGAGGCATACCCGGCCAGGAGCCTGTACTCTTCCGCCTTCAAACAGGATATATCCCGGCCGTCGACGGTCATTCTCCCTGATGTAGGCCGGATGATCCCCGCCAGGATCAGACTCAGGAAACTTTTGCCGCTGCCGAGTTTCCCCATAAGGGCGATCTTCTCCCCTTTGCGGATCTCAAGAGAGATCTCTTTAAGAATGTCATGTCCTTCATAAGTAAATCCCACATCATCCAGGCGGATCTGATGTTCAAAGGAAGCCTTCCCGGTCCCGCCGGCTTCAGGTGAGCGCATCTCCTCCAGAGCGCTGATCCGCGTGCTTGAGACGGCGGCGCTCTTCCCCCGGACAAAGAGATTCCCGATATCAAGGACAGGATGAGTCAGGTTTTTGATCAGAGCGAGAAAGGCTACGAGTGTCCCCAGGGTTATGGACCCCTGTATCTTCATGAGGCCGCCTATCAGGAGAACAATGACGGTGCTGATGGTGTGAAGGGACATGTATATCCCGCGCAACCCCGCATCAAGGCTGACTACTTTCAATTCCCTGGTTTTTCTCCGGCGTACCAACTCATGGAAATATTCCGTGATCTGCTCTTCGCGGTTGAAGGATTTGACGATCGAGATCCCGCTCATGGTAGAATGGATATAGTCATTGGTCTCAGAAATCGCCTTCTGAAGTCTGTTGAAGGCCCGATGGAATGTCTTGTCGAAAATAGCCATGAATATCGTCATGGTCATCAGGCTGATCACCGTATAGAGGGTCAGGATCGGAGACATAAGAAGCAGCATACCCACGGTGAAGAAAAATATCAGTACAGCATCCAGGCCCCGAAAGACCCCTGAGGAGAGAAACCAGGTAAGCTTCTCGGCATCATCGGAAAGGCGGGTGACGATCTCACCGGTGTTCATCTTCTGAAAAGTCAGGCGTCCGGTGCGAAGCAGGTTCCGGAAGGCTCTCCGCCGGATAGTCCATTGGAAACGCATATTCATCATGGCTCTGTTGGCCTGAAAGTAACTGTATATAATGAAGCGGGCCGCACTGAGGATCACGATCCCTGAAATAAAGACCCCGATCTCAGTCACGGGCATCTTCGTCTCCAGGGCATCCACTACGAGCTTGTAATAATAGGGTATCGCCGTCCGGAGGACAGCTGAGACCACTGTAATGAACAAAAGGAAGAAAAAGCGCCCCTTATGACGGGACCATTCCAGGATCATCCTCTCTTTGAACGTCATGAGAACACCTCTCCCTGCTCCTCGATGAGAAGCTGATTGCGGCAGAGGCGATGGTAGACCCCCTCCTTCGCCACAAGCTCTTCATGGGTCCCCTCCTCGGCGATCTTTCCGCCGTGGATCACCAGGATACGGTCGGCGTCCATGACTGTACTCAGACGATGGGCCACCACCAGGGAAGTCTTGCCTTTCATGAGCAGGCGGATAGCTTTTTCAAGCATCTTCTCCGTATGGGGGTCGATGGAAGAGGTGGCTTCATCCATGAGGATAAGGTCCGCTTTTTTCACCATGGCCCGGGCAATGGAAAGGAGCTGACGCTCCCCTACCGAGAGATTCCCTCCTTCTTCATGGAGATCCGTCTCATAACCTTGAGGCAATCGGGAGATAAAGCGGTCTATTCCTATCTTCTTACAGATCGAGGACACCTCTTCTTTGGAGATGGCTTTGTCGAAAAGACGAAGGTTGTCCAGGACTGTGGCCGGGAAGAGATAGAAGTCCTGTTCGATGAGCGCGATATCCTGGCGCAGAGAGCGGATTTCAAGGTCTTTGATGTTGACTCCGTCGATGGAGATCTCCCCTCTCTCGATATCATAAAAGCGCAACAGGAGCTTGATGATGGTGCTTTTCCCCCCTCCCGTCTCTCCCACAAGAGCCCACTTTTCTCCTACGGGGATCTCGAAGGAAACATCCTCCAAAACCGGCTCTCCTTCTTTATAGGCAAAAGAGACATGGGAAAAGGTGACCCCCCGGGTCATGGCGGCCAGCTCCTGTCTACCGCTCCGGATATGGACAGGAGTATTGTGAAGTTCGTAGACGCGGGAAAACGCGGCAAAGGAACGCTGGATCTGGGAGACCTGCTCGGAGATCCCGATCAGAGGGAAAAAGAACATCCTCACATATTCGATAAACATGATCAAAGCCCCGTAGGTGAGCACCCCTTTGAGGATCATGGGAGCCCCGCTTTTTAAGATCATCGCAATGATGATCTCCTGGAGCATGAAGAGGAAATTAAAAAAGGTGATCCACCCGAACTCAGCGTTTCTTTCGTATCTGTATTTGTCTCTGTTGTCTTTGTCAAAGCGTTCGAAAAAGAGGTCCTCTTTTCCGTAGGATTTGATGATATCCAGCCCGGTCAGGTATTCGGTGATCTTGGATGTGATCTCCGCCATGAGCCTACGGACTTTTTTGAACATGGGATAGATGAACTTCTGCAAAAGGAAGATAAGCCCTATGACCAGGGGAAGCGGATAGATGATAAGCATGGCCATGGAGGCATTTGTCCTGAACATGATGATACCCATGAAAAGAAGCATGAAAAAACTCTGGAGGACGGTCACCAGGGCGATCACAAAGAAAAAGCGTACCTTTTCGGCATCGCCTTCTACCCGTGTCACCAGTTTCCCCGGAGAGACCGATGTAAAATGGTGATAATCCCAGTCCAGCACTTTTTTAAAAGAATCCGTCTTAAGACGAATGAGGATATCCTGGCCCAAAGCTTCCAAAACGACAGTCATCAGATACATGGAGGCCACATAGAGAGCAAAGATGAGGACATAACTTACCATGGTCACGGTCAGTTTCGCCGTATCGCCGGTCTGGATCCCGTTGTCGATGACATTCATCATGAAGACAGGAAGGACAGACGTCAGATAGGAGTTCCCTACAAGCAGGAGAAATCCAAAGATAAAGCGCCATTTAAAAGGCGCAATATAGCGCATAAAAAGATATCGGACCATAGCGGATGGATATTATACGGATTACGAAATAAGTCAAGAAAAAAGGAGATTATTTCTCTTTTTTCTCCTCATTTTCCATTTTTTCCATAAACTCCCTGATCTTTCGCTCTTCCCAGTCTTTCCCGAGGATACCGTTGAACCCGAAGACAGACATCCCGTGTGAAAAGAGGCCGATCCCCCAGAAGAGAGTCACCCAATAGAACCAGAAGTCTCCGGGAGAAGTCGCTACATCGATGATCAGGAGGATGACATTGACCATGAGAAACGAAAGAAGGTGTTGGTAAAACCCCTTCAGGTCATCCACGCGTTTTTTAGCCAGTTCGAACCTTTCTTCCTGCTTCATGGGACTCCTTTCTTACCGTGCACTTTCCCGGGCCAGTGACTCGAGAAGAGCAACCAGATATTTTTTCAGCCTTGCCAGGCTGGCAATATTCATCTTTTCGTCGGGAGAATGAGGGTTTTCAATATCGGGACCCAGAGAGATCATCTCCATGTCAGAGAATTTGCTTCCTATGATCCCGCACTCCAAACCGGCGTGGATGGACTTTACTTGAGGGGCTTTCCCGAAGAGTTCCTGATAAAGCGCTACACACCGCTTGAGCAGGCCCGAGTCGGTGTCAGGCTCCCACGGAGGATACCCCTCCCCCGTCAGTGGCGTGGCGCCCCACTGGGTCCCCAGTGTGACGATCCTCTCTGTAAGTTCGTCCAGTTTTTCCGGTGAAGAACTGCGCAGGCTCAGAAGGATCTCTACCCGGTCTTCCGAAGAAGAGAGGACAGCTACATTGTCCGAGGTCTCCACAAGCCCCTTCATCTCGGGATGAAGGGAAAAAACCCCGTCGGGAAGAGATTTAAGCAGTTTAAAGAGCGCACGGGCCTTGTCATCCATGAGAAGTGTGTTTTCAGGGCCTTCACTGGCTTCTTCCACGCGGCAGCTGATCTTCTTTTCTGCCTTCCTCCACTTATCTTCCTGCCTGCGGCAGGCTTCGCCCAAGGCTTTTATCACCCTCTCTTTTTTTGACCTCTCCACAGCAAGAAGACAACCCGCTTCACGGGGAATAGCATTGTGGGCCGAACCTCCTGAAAGGCTCAAAAGATGGAATCCTTCTGTAAAGAGAGGTTCGATGATCTCTGCAAGTATCTTGTTGGCATTGCCGCGTCCCTTGTCGATATCCATCCCCGAATGCCCCCCTGACAGCCCCCCTACGTTGACCGAAAGAAGAACCTCTTTCTCTTTATCCATACGCAGGGCTCTGTCTGCGGGATAGGTGAGTAGGATATCCCTTCCGCCGGCGCAGCCGATGATAAACTCTCCCTCTGTCTCAGAATCCAGGTTGATGAGCACTCTCCCGGTGATAGAACCGGGATCCAGGGAACGGGCTCCGTTGAGCCCGGTCTCTTCGTCGACGGTGAAGAGGAGTTCCAGAGGCGGCCGGACAAGAGAGGGGTCGGTAGCCACATCCATGGCCAGCGCCATGGCGATCCCGTTGTCCGCTCCCAGAGTAGTCCCGCAGCTTTTCAGCCATCCCTCCTCTTCGATGACCCGGATGGGGTCTTTCGAGAAATCGTGAAGAGAATCGGGGGTCTTTTCACAGACCATATCAAGATGTCCCTGAAGGATCACATAGGGAGCTCCTTCGGATCCGGAAGACGCCGGAACGGAGATGATGACGTTCCCCGTTTTGTCCCGTTTGGCCTCAAAACCGTTCTGAAGAGCCCATTCCTTCATCCACCGGCCTATGGCCTCTTCTTTTTTCGAACAGCGGGGAACCGCTGATATCTCTTTGAAGTATTTTATCGTCTTTTCAATTGTCTTATCCATAACGCCTCCGTTTTTCCTTCATCATACCAGAAATGAGGAAAGGGTCAACGGAAGAAAAAAGCTCTTCGCACTTGATTTTTTTTTAAAAACTCCTATTATTTTTCCCATGGGGCTGTAGCTCAGCTGGGAGAGCGGTTGGTTCGCAATCAACAGGCCAGGGGTTCGAGCCCCCTCAGCTCCATCTCCTTTTTCTTCGCTCTCCTGAAAGGTCATATTTGGCTTGCAATGGCCTCTCAATACGATATGATGAAACAAATCCCCGGACGGGTGCCCACTTGAAGACCGGGAAGGTGTATGGAAGCTCTTAAAAAAAAAATCTTGGAGAAGGGAATCGTCGTCGACGAACATACGCTGAAGGTCGACAGTTTTCTCAACCACCAGCTGGACACCTCTCTCATCTCCTCTATGGCCGAAGAGCTCATCCGGCGTTTTGCCGGAACCCCCGTCCACCGCATCCTGACTATTGAATCCTCAGGGATCCCTCTGGCTTTTATGATGGGCTACTTTCTTCACATCCCCGTTGTCTTTGCTAAAAAGACGAAACCCTCCACGTTCACTTCAAGTCTCTATTCTGCCGAAAGTTACTCTTTTACAAGAAAAAGCCCCTATACCATGTCTGTCTCCCGGGATTTTCTGCCCCGGGGAGAAGAAGTCCTGATCGTCGATGACTTCCTTGCCGGCGGGAATGCTGTCTCCGCGCTCATCGAGATCATCCGGAAAGCGGGCAGCCGGCCTGCAGGGGTAGCTATTGCTGTTGAAAAAGGTTTTCAGGGAGGAGGCGACTCGTTAAGAGAGGCCGGGATCCACGTGGAATCTCTGGCGATCATCGAGTCGCTGGCCAACGGTGTCATTCAATTTCGAACGTAAAAAAAGGAGGATAACCATGCGTAAATTATGGCTTTTTGCACTTGTCCCCCTGCTTGCAGCGGCTCTTCTGGCCGGTTGCAGCGGGAAGACGGGTGTATCCAAAGAGATGGTGGCAGGGTTCATCTATATCGGCCCTGTCGGTGACCACGGATGGACCTACGCCCAGGATAAGGGCCGGGTCATGGTGGAAGAACAACTGGGGATCAGGACCATCTACAAAGAATCCGTCCCTGAAGGCCCTGAAGTAAAAGATGTCATCCGAAACATGATCGACCAGGGAGCAAAGATCATTTTCGCAGGCAGTTTCGGATACATGGATTATGTGGAAGAGGTCTCGAAAGAGTATCCCGACATCAAATTCCTCCACTGCTCCGGCTACAAGATGACCGACAACATGGGAAACTATTTCGGCCGGATGTACCAGGCCCGTTTCCTTTCCGGCCTCGTAGCAGGTATGAAGACCAAGACAGGCAAGATCGGATATGTCGCCGCTTTTGAGATCCCCGAAGTCATCCGCGGGATCAATGCTTTCACCCTGGGCGTCCGTGCGGTAAACCCCGAAGCGAAAGTCTATGTCCGCTGGACACATACCTGGTATGACCCCGGAAAAGAGACAGAAGCCGCCAAGGCTCTCCTGGATGAGAATTGTGACGTCATCGCCCAGCATCAGGATACAGCCGGCCCTCAGCAGGCCGCTGAAGCCAAAGGCGCCTATTCCATCGGATACAACTCCGATATGGCTTCCATGGCTCCCAACGCCTATATGACTGCTCCTGTCTGGAACTGGGGCCCCTATTTCATCGACCAGATCCAGAAAGCTATGGACGGCACATGGACTCCTACAAGCTACTGGGGAGGCCTGGAAGACGGGATCGTCGACCTGGCTCCGCTCACAGCCAACGCCCCTGAAGGATCCCGGGAAAAAGTCGATGAGATGCGCGCCAAGATCGTATCCGGCGAGTTCCATGTCTTTGGAGGCCCTTTAAAAGACCAGAAAGGCGTCGTCCGTGTGAAAAAAGGCGAAGTCATGACCGACTCTGAGATGCTCAGCATGGATTGGTTCGTTGAGGGCGTCGTCGGGAAGATCGATACAGGAAAATGAGTCACACTTCCCCTCCGTCAGAAACTCTCATCAAGACAAAAAACCTGACCAAGCGTTTCGGCCGGGTCCTGGCCAATGACGCCATCAATTTCAAGGTCAAACGGGGGGAGATCTATGCTCTTCTCGGCGAGAACGGCGCCGGGAAGAGCACTCTTATGAACATGCTCTCGGGTGTCTATACCCCGGATGAGGGAGAGATCCGGGTCCACGGGAAAAGGGTCTTTTTCAGATCCCCGGAAGACTCCATCCGCTGCGGGATCGGCATGATCTATCAGCATTTCAAACTCATCGAGGTCATGACGGCCCTGGAGAACATCATCATCGGACACAGGGAAAACCTCTTTGTCACAACGCCTAAAATCCGCAGGAGAGTCCTTGAGATCGCCCGCCGCTACGGCCTCCCTCTGGACCCTGACAAAAAGGTCTATGACATGTCTGTGGGAGAGAAACAGACGGTGGAGATCATGAAAGTCCTTTACCGCGGCGCTGACATCCTGATCCTGGATGAGCCCACGGCTGTCCTCACGCCCCAGGAGATCAAAAACCTTTTTGCCATTCTCCGCCGCATGAAGGAAGAGGGTTGCGGAGTCATCATCATCACCCATAAACTCCATGAAGTCATGGAGATCAGCGACTGGGTGACAGTCCTTCGAAAAGGCCAGAATGTGGGAAGCGTCAAGACATCGGAGACCTCTTACAAACAACTGGCCGATCTTATGGTAGGGCGCTCCCTGGACCTTTCCATCGAGCACGTCCATATTGAAGAAAAGACTCCTGTCCTCGAAGTCAGAGGCCTGACCCTGACCGACCATGAACATGTGAAGAAGATCGATTCTGTCTCCTTCACGCTCTTCTCCGGAGAGGTCCTGGGCGTCGCCGGAATCTCCGGAAGCGGACAGAAGGAGCTCTGTGAAGCTCTGGCCGGTCTCTACCCTGTCCATGCAGGAAAGATCTTCTATAAAGGGGAGAATATCGTCGGCCTCTCCTCACGCGAGATCATAGACAAAGGGATCACCATGAGTTTTATCCCGGAAGACCGTCTGGGAATGGGCCTTGTGGCTTCCATGGACCTGACGGACAATGTCATCCTTAAAGATTATTACCGGTCCCCCGGACCCTTTGTGGACCGGAAATCGGCACAGGAAAAAACAATCAAAATCATAGAAGATTTCAATATTCAGACCCCCGGCCCCCATCACCCTGTCAAGCTTCTGTCGGGAGGGAATATCCAGAAAGTCCTGCTGGGGCGGGAGATCATGTCACGCCCCCATCTTCTCATCACAGCCTACCCTACCAGGGGGCTGGATATAGCCTCCTCTTACCTGATCTACGATTATATCAACCGCGAAAAGAAAAAGGGGACCCCTATCCTCTATGTGGGGGAAGACCTCGATGTCCTCCTGGAGCTCTGTGACCGGATCATGGTCCTCTGCGACGGGAAAGTCACCGGAGTGGTGGATACAGACGAGACGACTAAAGAGACCCTGGGACTGCTCATGGCCGGAGAGACCCTTGAATCCATAGAGAGGATGAATGCATGATCCAGATCGTGAAAAAGGGAGAGACCTCCAAAAAGAAAAAGATCCTGATCCATATATCCGCCCTCTCCTTCGCCCTCCTCACCGCCTCCCTCTTCATCCTCCTCATGGGCCACAGCCCCCTGAAGGTCTACCTCTCTATGATACAGGGAGCCTTTGGGACCTCCTACCGCCTATCAGAGACCATCGTTAAGACGATCCCTCTGGTCATCACTTCGCTCGGCATCGCGCTGGCCTTCAGGATGAAATTCTGGAATATCGGGGCTGAGGGCCAGATCATCATGGGAGCCTTCGGAGCCTCCTGGTTCGCACTTTCTTACCCCCATCTGCCATCCTGGATCCTTCTTCCCCTTATGGCTCTGGGCGGCCTTATCGGCGGAGGACTCTGGGCTCTTATCCCCGCTTTCTTCCGGGCCCGCTTCAGGACGAATGAGACGATCTTCACCCTTATGCTGAATTACATCGCCCTGAAATGGATCACCTATCTTCAAAACGGCCCCTGGAAAGACCCGGGAGCCCTCGGGTTCCCGAAAATACCCAACTTTCACGAGCATGCTGTCCTCCCCCGTCTTTTCGGGATCCATATCGGATGGCTCATCGCTCTGGTCCTTGTGGCCCTCTCTGCCCTCTTTATCAACAGGACTAAAAAAGGCTATGAAATCCAGGTCATCGGAGAAAGCGAAAACACTGCCCGTTATGCGGGAATCAACGTCCCGGGCACCATTCTGACCACCATATTCTTAAGCGGTGCTCTCTGCGGGCTCACAGGGATGATCGAAGCCTCCGCCATCAATAAGACCCTTTCGGTGGAGATCACAGGCGGGGTGGGTTATACGGCAATCATCACAGCCTGGCTGGCCAACCTTAAAGAGCCCCTCATCATCGTCGTCTCTTTTCTATTCGCCGCCATGATACAGGGCAGCTCTTACATCCAGATGGCATTTCAGATCCCCCAGTCAGCTGCTGAGATACTCCAGGGGCTCATCCTCTTTTTTGTCCTCGGCAGCGAGTTTTTCATCCGCTACCGGATCCATATACGGCGCAACCCTGTCAAAGGAGTATCCTGATGCTTGCTTCATTCCTTCATGCCGCTGTCATAGCCGGAACCCCGCTCTCCTTTGCAATCCTGGGAGAGATCCTTACTGAGCGGGCGGGCAAACTCAACCTCGGGGTGGAAGGCCTGATGCTTATGGGGGCCGTCATCGGGTTCAAGACCGCGCTGCTTACCTCTAATCCCTTTCTCGCCTTGTCCGGAGCCGCCCTGGCGGGGGCTGCCGGGGCCCTGATCTTTGCCTTTTTAACTGTGACTCTGCGATCCAACCAGGTGGTTACAGGCCTGGCCCTCACCATCTTCGGGACAGGCTTTGCAAGTTTTGCCGGACAAGGGCTGGCCGGTTTTGTGGTCCCCGAACAGGTCAAATCCTTTTTTCACCCGCTTCCCCTTCCCCTGCTGAGCCGCATCCCCTTTCTGGGAGATGTCCTCTTCAATCACAGTATCTTTGTCTACGCGGGGTACTTTGTCGTCATCGCAGCTTACTTCTACCTCTATAAGACACGTTTCGGCCTGAATCTGCGTGCGGTGGGGGAAAATACAGCCGCCGCTGACGCCGCGGGAATCAATATTACCAAATACAAGTTCGTCCATATTCTGGCGGGAGGAGTCCTGGCCGGCCTGGGAGGGGCTTTCCTCTCCCTCGTCTACGTCCCTACCTGGCAGGATAACATCACCACCGGCCGGGGATGGATCGCCGTGGCACTGGTCATCTTCTGCAAATGGAACCCCATCCGGATCTTTATCGGAGCGTTTCTGTTCGGAGGACTGGACATCATCGGCTTCCGCCTCCAGGGCCTCAATATCCATATCTCTCAATACTTTTTTGATATGCTGCCCTATATCGTTACAGTCCTCATCCTCATCATGATGTCTGTAAAAGATTCTAAAGAGAGTTCTCCCCCGGCGGAACTGGGACGCCCCTATTTCAGAGAAGACAAATAGAGTCTATGTCTCCCTGTTGCCGACACTTTCGATCTGGCTGATCTTCTCCACATCTTTAAGGAGAAAGTAGTTAAGTACAGTCCTCAGGGCGATGATCGCCGCCAATTTTCCGATATCGTTCCAGGAAGGAGCCAATATCGTCCGGACGATGCTGGCTCCGATGAGAAAACTAAGAGCCAGAGAGAAGGAGTTGCCCATCTCCATCCGGACCATGCCGATAATGTTGATCATCCTCAATGATTTCTTCAGAAGGACTTTAAAATAGAGGATAAAGGCCTTCGTTATCCCGGCCAGGATGGTAAATACGGCACAGAGCTGAGCAAAGGTCGAGACAGACATGACGGTGACTCTGATCATCTCACTGATCATAAGGGGCCTCCTCCCGGTAGATTTTCTGCATCATCCTGGCTTTTTCCAGGAAATAGCTCCTCAGCTCAGGGGGAGCCAGGACACAGGCTTCGTCTAAAAAGGAAGCAAGATAGACTTTAGCCTTTTTGATCGAAGATTCCAGAACCAGGACATTCCCATCACGTTTCAAAACACGGGGCTGATTGAGGAATTTGACATTGTCAAAGAGATAGAGCCCATTATTGGTAAATCGGACGGTAACCGTCTCCCCGTAGGAAAGGAAGGGGTCAAAATGTTTTTTGACTTCATCGGCTTTTGCCTTGTCAAAGTGTTCCTGCTTCACTTTTAGAAGACGGGTCGGGATGATATTGGATAAACGGTAATTCCGGTAGTCTTTGTGGGTCACACACCACCCGAAGATGTAATTGAACTCCTGCTCCCGGTCTGTCACTACCGTATAAGGTTCCATAATACGTATCCCGTCTCTGTACCGGAAGGCCATCCTGACCTTCTTTTTGACCGCTTTCTCCACGAGAGAGAGTCTTTCAGCGAAGACCACACGCTCTCTTTTGAAAGAAGCCATATTGGAATAGGACATGATCAGATTCCGGAAATAGCCCGCTTTGTTGGAAAAGAGGCCCGTATGATTTTCCACGAGAAACTCAAAAAGGTTCTGTCCCTCCCTGTTCAATTTAAACTGGAGAGTCTTTCCCTCTCCCCCGGGGAGGCCCCACCCCTCCTGAAACTGGTCATAGAGTCCCAGGAAAACGTCATTGCACAGTCTGTTGAGGGAGATACCGAAAAGACTCACATCCCTGAGGAGAACCGAATGGACAAGATTAGGGATCTTGGTCTTTATCTTATATTCGTCATTGATCATGCAAAGCCTTTTTCATGTTATCGATCAAACGCCGGATCTCTTCATCGTTATAGTCATCAGCCAGACGTTTCAGTTCACGGACCAGGTCTTTCAGAAAGCCCCCCCCCTTTTTTAAAGAGGCTATCTCATCAGCCAGTTCGTGGATCTTTTCCGGATAAAAAGCATGAAGTTCTTCTTCCATCCGGCCCAGAATAAGGATCAGGCGCTCTTTTTCTTCCTGTTTTATCTTCGCCGTATCAAAGAGAGCCCGTCGGGCCGGAGTATCCCCTTTCGGCGATATCCCTCTGTCGCGTGCCACCTGGTTGATCTTCCTGTAAAAACTCTCCTTATCGATGGGTTTTGAAATATAGTCGTCACATCCGGCGGCCAGGAAACGCTCTTCATCTCCTTTGATGGCGTAGGCTGTCAGGGCGATCACCCACAAGCTGTTAAAGGCCGGATCTTTACGTATCTGCCGGATGGTCTCCATCCCATCCATCACCGGCATCTGAATATCCAGAAGAAGGACATCATACTTTTTCTTCTCCAGTGCTTTTAAGACCTCCACCCCGTTGGAGACGATGGTCAACTCATGCCCCATCCTTTCCAGGAGGACTCTGATCAGCTTCTGGTTCATAATATTGTCTTCGGCGACGAGGACTGAAAGAGAACCCTCCCCCCCGGTCTTCACAAATTCAGCCGGGATAGCTTCAAGAAGCAGGTCGGCTTTATGCAGCATCTCTCTGATTTTTTCCCTGTCACTGTCAGATCCATGGAGAAGCCGGTCCGTCTCTTTGTAGACTTCGTAAAGCTCTGTCATCCCGTAATTACCCGTGAATCCTTTCATGTCATGGATCAGTTTGCAGAACTCCTCTCCCGTCCCGCTTTCATTGAAAACAGCATTGATCCGTTCCATCTTTTCGGGCAGTTTGCTGATCCCGTCCTGAAGAAGCTTTTGCATCTCGGGGTCTCCGTCGTTTGCGTCAAACCACTCCCGGACCATACTTTTACCCCGGATGTTCCGCCTCTTGAAATATTGGTTGATGAAATCCACCAGGCTTTTCCCTGTCTCGGGGGTCTTTCTGAAAATATTCAGGCACTTTTCACTCAGCTTTTTCATATCCTCATCAGTGAGGTCTTTGGCTGTCATGATGATCACCGGGATATCCTCCCGTTTCAATTTATCCCGCAGGAGTCCCAGAAATTCAAAACCGTCCAGCCCGGGCATCATCAGATCCAGGAGGATAAGGTCCGGGATAATCCCCTTCTTAAGATCCTGAAAAGCCGCCTGAGCATTGTCGAAAATAAAGACATTGTACTGCTGGGCATGGAGCAGGTTCTTGTAGAGGGCAAGAAGGTCCTTGTCATCATCGATGACAAAGATGTTCTTGACATCTCCGTTGATATAGAGAGCTGACTTGATCCGCTTTATAAAGGTCCGTTCTTCTACAGGTTTCCTGATATAATCGAATACTCCGTAGTTGATGGTCTCCTCCAGTCCGTCCATGATGGAACAGACGACGACGGGTATGTGTGATGTCCTGGCATCGGATTTGAGGATGTCATTGATCTGATATCCGTTCAGCCCCTCCATCTTTAAGTCCAAAAGGACGATCTCCGCTTCCGATTCGGCCACAAGACGGGCCACGTCAGGGGTGTTGGCCAGAACAACCGGTGTAAAACCCGTCCTGTTGAGCAGATTTTTTATAATGGTGATATCGTTTTCGTCATTATCGATGAGAGCGATCTTCGTCCTGGCGGAATCATATCGGTAGAGTGCATAGGGTTCGTCTGAAAGCTGTCTCTCCGGCTCTTTGACCTCAGGAAGACTCAGACGGACTATAAACTCCGTTCCCTTCTCCGGCTCACTTCTCACGGCGATCTCCCCGCCCATCTTTTCCACAAGTTTTTTGGTGATAGCCAGCCCCAGGCCGGTCCCTCCGAACTCCCGTGTGGTCGAGACGTCTCCCTGTTTAAAAGCGCTGAATATGATCTTCTGCTTTTCACGGGAGATCCCTATACCTGTGTCTTTGACGCTGATCACAGCGATGCCGCTTTCATAGCTGCAAGTCATAGTGATAGTCCCTTTTCGGGTGAATTTCACGGCATTGCTCACCAGGTTCATAATGACCTGATTGATCTTATGCTCGTCTCCGAAGACATATTCGGGCAAAGAAGGGTCTATGTCCAGATGAAGTGAAATATTCTTCTCATTGGCTTTGACAAGAAAGAGGTTGCGGACCTCCTGAAGAAGATACGGCAGAGAAAAGTTGATTTTCTCCAGCTCCACTTTACCCGCTTCGATCTTTGAAAAGTCAAGGATATCGTTGATGAGGTTCAAAAGGTTTTTCCCCGAACGGCTGATGATCTCCAGCATCTCCCTCTTTTCATGATTCTGCTCCATCTCCAGAAGGATCCCCGTGAACCCGAGGATAGAATTCATCGGGGTGCGGATCTCGTGGCTCATATTAGCCAGAAATACGCTTTTAGCCCTGTTAGCTGCTTCAGCTGAATCCCTGGCTTTCATCAGCTCGATTCTGGCCCTTGTCCTTTCGGAGATATCCCTGGCTATAAAGACGATGCCTTCTATCTGTCCCGCTTTGATGATCTTGGACATGGAGAGCGAGACCGGGACCATGGTATTTTCGATGTAAAACGAAGTCTCATGGTCCTTCACAGGGGTCTGGGTATGAAGGACCATCTTCCAAAGCTCGAAAAAAGATTCTCTCTCTTTTCCTTCAGGGATAAGGGTGAAAACAGATGTACCCAGGATGTTCTCTTCTGCCGTCCGGAGAAGTTCTGTAGCGGCTTTGTTGGTATTGGCGACTGTCCCGTCAGGAAGAAGAAGGAAAAGGCCGTCGGTCATGGCATCGACGATACTCTCCCCCGTGGTCCGGGGAGTCAGGAGAAAAAGGTCATATTTCCAGATCCCGTAGGCGATGAAAACAGTCCCCAGGATAAAGGAAACGGTGAACAGCTCAGGTATCCGCACCCCGGCCATATAGACAAGATTGGTGACATAGGCAAACAAAACAGGAATACTGAAACTGATGAGAATGAATTTGGCCTGTTTCTTCTTGCGCCGGTCCCTCACCCTGAGATAGAAACGAAGGCAGATGAGGATGGTCACAGTAAGAAGGATAAACGCCCAGAAGAGAAGAAAGCGATTGGGGATCCCGTAGGTCCATCCCCAATATCGCCGGATGGGAATGCTCCCTTCACGAAGATCGACGATATTGATGGCTGTGAAAAAGAGAGCCGGTGCATAGAGGGCGAAAAGGAAAGACTTCCTATGTATCCAGGAAAAGTGCTCCGTGATGATCAGGACAAAGTGGACGATGGCAGCAATGAGAAAAGGCCAGGCCCCTCCGGTCCGGCGCCAGAGAAGGGCTTCTGCAGCCGTTTCTGAGTTGCGCAGCATAAATTCGGTAAATCCTGCATAGGCCGCCAGGAGACAAAAGACCAGAAATATCCTGTTGGCCCGGCCGTGAGAATTTTTACTGTAGACAAAACCTCCGAGAAAGAGGGCCACCAGAAAAGAGAGCAACGAAGGAATCGCAAAGGGATTCATTTTATCCTCTATCTTTCTCAGGCCCCGGCAAAGGGTTCTCCTGCTTCATAGGATTCTTTTTTTACTTCCAGAAGCCGTTCCCTGCAATTTTCGTAGATCTCTACAAGTCTCGGCTCGAATTGCTTCCCTTTCTGGGAGAGTATCATGGCATCCGCCTGATTATCCCCGTAGATATCTTTGTAGACCCGTTTTGTGGTCAGGGCGTCATAGACATCGGCCAGGGCTACAATTCGGGCCTCCAGAGGGATCTCCTCGCCTTTCAGCCCCTCCAGGTAGCCCTTCCCGTCCCACCGTTCATGATGATAGAGGACGATGTTTCGGGCCATGGGATCTATTCCCTCTCCTTCAAGCATCTTGGCTCCTATGAGGACGTGTTTTTTTATCTGCTCGAACTCTTCGTTGGTATAATCTCCCGGCTTTTTCAGCAATTCCTGGGGAATCCCTACTTTCCCGATATCGTGGAGGGAAGAGTAGATCTTGATCCTTTTGACAAAATCGCGGCTGCACCCGTATTCTGCTGCGAAAAATTCCGCATAACGGCTCACCCTCCGGATATGGTTCCCTGTATCGATGTCATTGAAAAGGTTGACATTTTCCAGGGCTGTGACCATGGCCAGAGTCAGCTTCTCCAGTTTTTCCGTCTTCTGGTCTACCAGGTAGTGAAGATGTTTCTCTTCATCCTCGAGCATCTGGTTTTTCATCTTCAGGTCATCCGACATCTTTTTCAGGGTGATCTGGGCCTTGATGCGGGAAAGAAGCTCGTTTTTATTGAAAGGTTTGGAGATATAATCCACCCCGCCCATCTCGAAGGCCTTCATCTTGCTCTCGATATCGTTGAGGGCTGTAAGGAAAATAATGGGTATATCTGCATGATTCTCTTTGATGTGACGGGCTGTCTCAAACCCGTTCATCACCGGCATCATGACATCCAGAAGGATCAGGTCGGGTTTCGGCCTGTCTGATTTGTTCAGCAGCTCCAGTATTGCAACTCCATCATTGGAGGTAATCACCTGGTAAGAGGTATGGCTTCTGATAATGTTAGCCAGGAGACGTCTGTTTTCAAGGAGATCATCAACAACGGCAATCAAGCCTTCAAACTCCATGTGACATCATCTTTCTCCCCATTCTGACCTAACACCCATTCTGTTAATTATAACAAGGGTGAAATCTCAATTCAAGGAGATTACTTTTTTTATGGAATTATTTGAAAAGGGATGGTTTTTTGAAGGTCTCCGAGAAAACGTCTGGCTTCGGCCTCTTTTTCACGGGGGATCAGAAGCCGGACACGTTTGTCTTTTTCATCGACCCGCATAAAAAAAAGCCCCTCTTCTGCTTCCAGATAAGCTTTCAGAGGGGCCACATATGACATCTCGGCAGAGAGGAAGATCTCGGCCTCTCCGCGGTATAAGTCTTTATTGCTGCTTTTGCTCATCGCCCTGGGGCGCTTCAGGCAACGCTTCTTCTCCGGTTTGAGGCGCAGGCTGGACCTCTTCCTGTTTCACATCTTCCTTTAAAAGTGACTTGCTCTTTTTGGCCGATGTGATTTTAGCAATAGACAATGATGTGATCACGAAAATAATCGCAAGGATCGTCGTGGTTTTCGTCAGAAAACTCTGGCCGCCTGTGGCTGAAAACATGGAATCTCCGCCGCCGCCGCCGAACATACCGCCCAGGCCTCCGCTCTCCCCTTCCTGAAGAAGGATGATCAGCGTCAGCAAAATTGCGATTATGATATGAAAGACAATTAAAACAGTAAGCATGTTACACCTCCATCACGGACTCTCCAGCAGAATATTGATGCCGGGCAGCCCGTTCCCTTCCAATAATTTCAACGATGCGCCGCCGCCTGTGGACATATGGCCGACTTCATCGCCCACGCCCAGCGCCCTTAAAGCGCGTACGGAGTCTCCTCCACCGACGACTGTGTAGGCTCCGCTTCGGCTTACTTCCTCAGCAACCCGGTTCGTCCCTACAGCGTAATCGGGTATCTCGAAGATCCCCATGGGCCCGTTCCAGACAATGGTTTTCGCTTTACGGATAAATTCCGAAAAGAGCCGGACGGTCTCCGGTCCGATATCCACGCCCATATATCCCGTTTCGATTTGCCTACTATATATTTTTTCCCCGGGCCTGTCAACCGTTTTAACGAGGCAATGGTCTACAGGCAGGATAAAATCCTTCTTCAGGCGTTCCGCTTCCTCCAGGATCCTTCGCGCTGTATCCAGCCTCTCCTCTTCCACACGGGAGGCCCCCACGTCGCACCCTTTTGCCTTGAGCAAAGTGAAGGCCATGGCGCCTCCGATAAGAAACTGATCGGCCACGGGAAGCAGATGTTCCAGGACTTTGATCTTGTCGCTGACCTTTGAGCCGCCCATGATCACCGTATAGGGTTTTTCCGGGTCTTTTAAAACTTTACAAAAAGCCTTCAGCTCCTTTTCAACAAGAAAACCGATGCCCTTTTCGGTAAAATAGCCCGGGAGGGCATAGACTGAAAGATGTTTACGGTGAGAGGCCCCGAAGGCATCGTTGATGTAGATGTCGGCTGTTTCGGAGAGAAAAGAGGCCAGATCCTCATCTCCCCTGGTCTCGCCTGGATAGAACCTCAGGTTCTCCGTCATGAGAACCCGGTTTTCGGACTCTTTCCAGGAGCCGGGGTCTTCCCCGCCGAGGTCGAAGGGGAGCACCCGGACCTCTTCACTCAGAAGACG
>OBLN01000134.1_pt1 | contig 26938 bp, 18 predicted proteins | sample 1519301 | NCBI WGS metagenome assembly OBLN01 (sample SAMEA2452533, study PRJEB22499) | sediment metagenome | reverse complement strand
CAATTAAAGGCAGTACTCTCCCTGACAACAGGTACTATGAGCTCAATGTAACAGACCTCGTAAAAGATTATGTCAGCGGCAAATATCAAAACACAGGATTCCTGATAAAGGCCCGTAATGAAACTAACAATTACGTTGCATTTTACAGCAATGAATGCGGGATTGAAAATCAGAAGCCAAAACTTAATGTGACAAAGAAAGTAGCTTCTGTAACTGTGCCTCCCACAATTGTAAATGTCACTGTTACCGGAGCAACGGATAACCGTCTTCGGGAGGCTTCTCCCTCCACGGTCTATAAAGATTCAGCCTTTATTGATGTTGGAGGGATGAGCAATACCAGATACAGGGATGTAATGTTGTTTAATCTCAGCGAATATACAGGCTCGACTGACATTACCAATGCTACTCTTTCCCTTTATTGGTATTATCCTTCAGGAACTTCAAGGCCAAGTGATACCGTAATTGAGGTCTACAGACCTGCTTCCACATGGGATCCGGGCTATGTAAGCTGGACTAAGAAGAACAGCAGTGCAACCTGGACCAATGCAGGAGGAGATTGGTACGACAAAAACGGCAAGTTGCAGGGCAATACTCCTTATGCAACAATCACAATTAAAGGCAGTACTCTCCCTGACAACAGGTACTATGAGCTCAATGTAACAGATCTCGTAAAAGAATATACAGCTGGAAAATATGAGAATACGGGATTCTTTATAAAAGCTCAAAGTGAAAGCAATAACTATATTGCATTCTACAGCAATGACTGCGGAAACAAAACTCAGTTGCCAAAGCTTCAAATAGCATACAGCAGCTAAAATGCCTAGATATCTTAAGAAATATTCTAAAAAGCAGGATATAGGATAGATTAATGCAGGATAATTAATATCCAATCTCTGCTTTTTGGAATAAATATTTTAAACTTTTCTTATATTCCTGCCTTAATTTTTATCTCTATTATTTGCTGCTGTGTATTTACCTTAGTTTATTTTATTCATTTTATCTATATATCCTCACGATCTTCTCTTTTAATCATCTTTCTTATTTCTTTTTTTCATTTCGTTTTACTTTTTTCGCTTCATTTTTTCTTATATGTTCAGAAATCTCTTTCTTGAAGTTGATTGTTGTACGTTATTAACTATTACAAAAATTTATTTTAACACAAAGGCTTTTATCCTTTGTAGAAATCTCTTATTGGGGTGAGAAGAACCTGATTTCTTCAAAAGAGGATGCTGTCCAAATAAGTTAAAAGTTCACGGTGAGAATAACTTTATATCTGTCGGTTTCGAATTCAGGATATCTTCCTGGTAAAAATTTTCCTCTAGCTATAAATTATTGTGTCCATGTTATAAGGATAAAGTTAACACTGAGAAGAAATATAAAATTTTCAGACTTTTCCCTTACAGTTAAAGGTGTTTTAATGACGTTAAGCCAAATCATTCCGGTTAAGAAAAAACAATTTACATACAGGTTAATACCTGAGCCGGACTATCTATCACTTTCAAAAGGATTTATATATAAAGTACTAATTAATGATCTCACTGTGTTACCGAAGAGATTTTTGCGCGACAGTTTTACAAATTCCTTTAATTAAAAACGGAAAAGTGGCAGTTCTTTTTAGGGTGATATGATGTCATATCAAAAGTTTGCAAGGGATGTAGGTTTTATAGGAATGGTCCAGATACTTACAAGCCTGAGCACCTTTTTTTTACTCCCTATTATCACGAAAACTCTTGGAGCATATGACTACGGACTCTGGGCACAGATCAATATTACAGTCTCCTTAATATCTTCTCTTGCATTGATGGGGCTTTCAATGAGTTTCGTTAGATTTTTATCTTCCGAAACGGATAAGAAAAAAATAAGGGAAGCAGTATATTCTATTCTTTTCTTTGTTACCGTATCAGGTTTTCTGGCTTCATCCGTATTATATGTATTTGCAGAACCACTTGCAACTTTCGGTTTTAAAGACCCTCAAGCAGCTTACTTTATCCAGGCAGGTTCCCTCCTGATCCTTATGAATGCAGTTGAATCCATATCTCTTTTTTACTTCAGAGTGTTCAGGCAAATTGACAAATTCTCTTATTTTACACTTTTTGAAACCTTTGGGAAACTGTTGTTTATATTGATTTTACTTAAAATGGGATATGGGCTTCTCGGAGTGATAGCCGCTACTTTAATGGTCCAGGGTCTGATTTTCTTAATTACGCTCATTACTATAATATTACAGATTGGACTATTCATACCACGGTTTACTTATATCAGAGAATATCTGCAGTTTTCTCTCCCGTTAACCCCAAACGCACTTATCAGATGGGTCACGGAGTCAAGTGACAGATATATGGTCACTTATTTCCTCGGTCTCAGCAGTGTGGGTGTTTACACCGCAGCATGTTCAATTGGAAACCTTATCCAGCTGTTTGTAAGTCCGCTTCAGCTTATTCTCTTTCCTGAGCTTTCGAAGCTATTTGATGAGGACAAGATGGATGAAGTAAGGATTTACATGTCTCATTCTCTGAGGTATTTCCTTATTATTGCTATCCCGGCGGTTTTTGGACTCTCATCCCTTGCAAAGCCTTTGCTTGGGGTTCTTACCACTCAGGATTTTATTTCCGGCTGGCTGGTAATTCCTATTATTGCTTTTGCCGGGCTTATGGCAGGAATATTCCAGATATTTGTCAATACAATGTTCCTTATTAAAGAAACGAAACCTGCCACTTATATTAATATCATTGCCGCGGTTTCAAATGTATTGATAAACCTTATTCTCATACCGTCAGTAGGCATAATCGGTGCTGCTATTTCCACTCTCGTTTCCTATTTTTTTATGGCTACATTCTGCGTGCATATCTCGTTAAAACATTTTAAACTCGATTTCTATTATCTGGACATTGCAAAAAGTATTCTATCATCCATGGCGATGTACTTTTTTGTTTCCAGTTTTGCGATCTCAGGTATACTTGAACTTTTCGAGGCAGCAGCTGCAGGCACGCTTATTTATGTCGTTGTAATGTTCCTTGTGGGAGGGTTTACTGACCATGAGATGTCCTTAATAAAAAGATATTTATTCAGGTCTGAGGCGAGCCCAAACAGCAAATGACCTTCCTTCTCCTGATACGAAATAAATATAACTTAGCTTGCCCTGAGTTTTAAATAGACCCCACAAATTCTCAGGTTATTGCTTCATATGATATTTCAGTTGATCAAAGAAGCTTTCTGGTTGCTTCTTTAAGCATATCCATGCTGTCCTTCAAAAATGGTTTTATGTCTTTTCTATCGTAGACTGCAAAATAAGTTTTATCTGATTCTATAATATTCTTTAAAAAAGTCCTTACATATCTCTTTTGCATTATCAGATTCCTTATTTCATGTTTCAGGTACAAAAAGTGGATAATCTTATTTTTCATCTGTACCTGTGGATTTACTTTTTCTCCCAATGCATCCAGGTATTGCGAGTAATGCAAGTTTACTCCGGAAAGGTTCCCTACCCTGTGCCACATCATCGAACGAAGGTTTATCTCCATAAGCTTGTATTTTTTGTCCCTTGCATCATATTTAAACTCAGGCTGTGCAATTCCTTTTATATTCATACCGTTCAGGAGAAGTCTTCCCTGCAAAAGCACTTCTTCAGATCCTTCATTTGAAGCAGCTGAAAATACTCCGAAATTGTCAGGGTATTGAGATAATTTCTTTCCGGTCCATTCATTAAGAATTTTGCCTTTCTGATCTCTATATCCTATGTAAGCATATATGCAGCTCCCGTTTCCGGGAATAACCTCTGAAGCCAGGAATTTAATCCCAGATTCCAGGTAGCCTTCGATTTCTTTCTTTATTTCTTCCAGGTCCTCGGGATTGTCTATTTCCCTATTTCTAAAAACTTTCCTTTTGAGGTCTTCTCTTTTGCTTGGTTTCAACAGAATAGGAAACTGGATAGTTTCGATATTTTCCATATCCTCTTTTTTCTGAAGAAGAACTGTTTTAGGATATGGCACTCCAAGTTTTTCACAATAAGAGTACTGGATATATTTATCGAGGCAGGTAGTTAGGTTTTCATAATTAAAGGGTAAAAAGCAAAAGGAATGGATTTCAGAATAAATAATGTGCAGATTTTCTAACTGCAAGTCATCAGTAGGAAATATGATTATTTTTCTGTACTCTTTATGAAGCTCCTCAATTTCCCTATAAAGATTTTCCGGAGTTTTATCAATAAGCACAAACTTCTTTACTTTATTACTATAAGAAGCAAGTTCTCTGGAATATCCAAAAAGAACAATTTCTTCTATTTTTTTCTCGTATAATTCCTGAATAATTGAATATCCATTGACATATCCGCCCAGGACAAGCGCACAGTCATCTTTCTTCATATAATCCTCTTTTATCTTGAGTTTAGAATTTTGAATTTTTTCCTCTTCTCAGTGTTAACTATTAGTATATATGTATCATGTATATAATGGCATGAGTATCCTATCTGCTTACCTCTTCTCTTCGAATAGAACAAATTCTATACAATAAATTTTATTCCGGGCAAATTTATCCTTTTTCTTTCTGGATTTGTAATTTGCTTTCTAATCGTGATTACATACTCAGACCAGAATACCAGATGCGAGAGGATTGGAGTAACTGTAATAGTGGAAAAAGTAACTATAGAAAATCGTTTAAAATTGGGGCTTGAATGCATATTGGGATTTTAAAAAGAAAAGTGAGGAAGAAGGTTTAATTAGGCACTACGAATGACAATATCTGTTCTCAGTATATTATTTGTTTTCTGCAAGTAGTATTCTGGCTGTTTCTCTTACACTTGTCTCTGATGTATAAGCAGGTTTCCAGCCTATAGATTTTAATTTTTCAATATCGAGCCTCATCTTCGGTACATCGCCTTTCCAGCCCCTGCTCCCTCCGGTATATGTGAACTCCACATTCGAAAGCCCCATTTCTTCTACAACGATTTTTCCTATCCCGGTGGCGCTGATAGTATCTTCAGATCCTATATTGAAAATATTTACCTCTTCTTTACTTTTCTCGATCGCAAAAAGTATTGCGTTAACGCATTCGGATACATGCAGATAGGATTTTTCCTGCTTTCCGTCTCCGAGAATCTCGAGACTTTTGGGATTTTCCTTCAGTTTCTTTATGAAATCAACTGTAATTCCATGTGTGCTCCTGGGTCCTACAATATTTGCAAAACGGAAAATCCATGCCTGTATGTCAAAGGTATGAGAATACGAAGTAACAAGGGCTTCGCAGGCAAGCTTTGAAGCTCCATAGAGGGATATGGGTATAAGAGGACCATAGTCTTCCGGAGTGGGCATAACTTTCGCTTCTCCGTAAACTGTGGATGTGGAAGTAAATGCAATCTTTTTTGAACCGCTTTTTCTCATAGCTTCGAGAAGGTTATAGGTTGCCAGGATATTCTGGTCAAAATGGACCCTGGTATCCGAAACTCCGAGTTTGACATCAGGATTTGCAGCTACATGGCAGACCAGGTCGACTTCCTTACAGGCGTTTTCAATCGCTTCGGGGTCAAGAAGATCTCCTTTTACAAATGAAAGATCAGGATTTTCAAGCTGGTGCTCTATAAATTCCATTTTGCCGGAACTGAGGTTATCGAAAATAATAACCTTATTTCCTTTTTCTAACAAGAGGTCTACCAGGTTGCTCCCTATGAAACCGGCTCCTCCGGTTACAAGTATTCTGTTCTTTGTGGGCATTAAGATCCTCAAATAATCTTCTTCTCAGTATTAATATTTTGTAGTACTTCAGCAAATCCTGTAATTCTTTGGTTTTTTTGAGGCTTTCTTAAGTTCTTATAAAATGAGGGAAAAATTAAAGATAATGGGTGAAAATTACTTTAACTTAGAAAGACACATCTTTACTAAATTTTTCTTTCTATTGGAGAGTTAACCTTGACTATTAAAAAAGCACTCATACCGGCAGCCGGTCTTGGGACCCGCTTTCTGCCTGCCACCAAATCAATGCCAAAAGAGATGCTTCCTATTATTGACACACCTGTTATTCAGTATGTAGTAGAGGAAGCTATTGCCTCGGGTATTGAAGACATCATCATTATCACAGGCAGAGGCAAAAGAGCAATTGAAGACTATTTCGACGATTCGCCCGAGCTTGAGATGCACCTTGCAAAAAAGCATAATACGGAGCTCCTTAAACTGGTCCGGGATGTCTCCTCTCTTGTTGACATTCACTATATACGCCAGAAGGAACCCAACGGACTTGGAGATGCAGTCCTCAGGGCAGAGAACCATATAGGAGACGAACCTTTTGCAGTGCTTCTCGGGGATGATATTATTGTCAACGATAAACCCTGCACTGCTCAGCTTATTGAGAACTTTGAGAAATACGGAAGGTCAACAATAGCAGTTGAAGAAGTGCCTTATGAAAAACTGAACAGCTACGGGATTATAAAGGGAAGGACTCTTGATGATTCCCTGTATGTTCTTGAAGATATAGTCGAAAAACCGGCACCTGAAGACGCTCCATCCAATATAGGGGCTATAGGGCGCTATGTATTCACGCCTGAGATTTTTGACTGCATAAAACAAGCAGGAAGAGGTGTCGGAAGTGAAATACAGCTTACCGACGGGATCAGGCTTCTGAACAAGTCGCAGATGATATACGCCTGCAGGTTCAAAGGAAAGAGATTCGACACCGGAGATCGGCTTGGATATGTAAAGTCCATAGTAGATTTTGCTCTTCAAAACGAAAGTCTCAGAGATGATGTACTCGAGTATCTGCGGGAGATTCTCACTCTGAATAAGCTTCCCGTGGAAAAAGATCAGGTATATAAGACCTGTGTGGATTCCGGCAATGAGACATCAAATAAGATAAGTCCTAATAAAATAAATTGAAGTTGTACAGATAACTGAAATTGTACGGATAACTGAAATTGTACGGATAACTGAAATTGTACGGATAATTGAAATTTTACGGATAACTGGAATTGTACAAATATATGGGGGAAGTATTCTGCTGGCTTTTACCAGCAGAGACCTTCATAATCAATGTCTTTTGCTTTGATCACCCGTCTTCCGTCAATGACTATTTTTCTTTTCATACCCTGAAACTCAGAGTTAAGGTTCCTGAATTCGTCCCACTCGGTCATTACGAGACAGGCATCCGCATCTCTAAGTGCATCTGAGGCTGTACTGAAATATTCAATTGCAGGAAAGATCTTTTTCATATTCTCTGCTGCCATCGGGTCATAAGCGGATACTTTTGCCCCAAGTCTGAGAAGTTCTGCAATTACAGGAATTGATCTGGATTCTCTTATGTCATCTGTTTCATTCTTGAAGGCAAGGCCGAGAACTGCAATTTTTTTATCTGCAGGGTTCCCTATTTTCTTCTGTAATATTTCAGTCATTAGAAGGGGCTGCCTTTCATTTACGTTTATCACGGACTCCAGGAGTACAGGAGAATACCCTATTGCTTTTGCTTTTCCTATAAGTGCTTTAACGTCTTTAGGGAAACAGGACCCTCCAAAACCTGCTCCTGAGTTCAGGAATTTTGGGGAAATTCTGAAGTCCTTTCCTACGGCTTCCATGACCTCATAGGTATCGATCCCCAGCTTTTTGCAAATATTTCCTATTTCATTAGCAAAAGAGATCTTGGTTGCAAGCAGGGAGTTATTTGCGTACTTTATCATTTCTGCGGTTGCAGGACCTGTGCGAGTGACTTCACATTCAAAGTTACGGTAAAGTTCGGAAACAAGGTCTCCGGACCGCCTGTCTATTGCCCCGACTACTATTTTGTCAGGATGCATGAAGTCATATACTGCCTTTCCTTCTCTCAGGAATTCCGGATTCATGGCAACGCCGAAATTTTTTCCGGCTTTCTTGCCTGATGCCTCCTCAAGGATCGGAAGGACAAATTTTTCTGTAGTTTCAGGGACTACCGTGCTTTTTACTACCACAACATGATAGCCTTCTTTTTTCGCAAGGGCTGAGCCGACACTTGCTGCTGCTGCCCTGACAATTGAAAGGTCTATGCTCCCATCCTCTGCAGAGGGTGTCCCTACGCAGATAAAAGAAATATCTGTTTCATTGACTGCAAATTCATAATCCGTGGTAGCTATGAGCTTTTTTCCCGCATATTTTCGCAGGAGCTCTTCAAGTCCTTCTTCATAGATAGGGGGAATGCCTGCATTTATCTGCTCTGTTTTTTTCCTGTCAATATCTACGCAGATAACTTCATGCCCTACTTCTGCAAAGCAGGCTGCAGTGACAGATCCCACGTACCCTGAACCTATAACAGAAACTTTCATAGTTTGAACCTCTTTTTGGGAAATTGAACAGCTAATAAATCCCAATTCTTATTTATTTTTTGATGAATCATGCCTTTAAAACTCCGGATTCGGAGTTCACGCTTTCAAGCATCTAATCATTATCCTTCTCTTCTCATTTAAATATTTATATAGTTTGACAGTTTATAGGTTTCTATAGTTAGAATTTAGTATATGTTGTGACAATACCTTTATCGATAAATTGGGGGATTTGTAGTGCTTTCAATGCTGGCGCTGGGTATAGAAGAACTGGCTCTGGGAAGTAATTTTCCCGGTTCAGGCATATGTTTTGTTTATACGGATTTTGGAATTCCCGTATATTACAGGGTGATAGTTCTCGGGCTGATCGCTCTTCTGGGGATAAAGGAAATGCTTCTGGTTTCAAGAAAAGAAGACCGTTTTTCAATAGAATCTATTGAAATGGGAATATACCCGCTGTTAATATGTTTTGTCGCCAGTTTCCTCTTTGCAGGCATGGAAATTATTTTTATAGGGTTAGCACCCTGAACATTTCAATTCTTTTTATTTTCATGATTTTCTACTTTTATTTTTTAGATATGTTAGTTACGATCGGATATCAAAATGTAATAAACAGTTTACTAAACAGGTTATTTCCGCGTTTATGGGATTGAAAATATCAAAATTAACCCTACTTTCGGGGTCTTATATATTTTAGTTCAGAATCTTACTTCCCAAAACTATTTATTTATAGACTATTTATCTTCTATGCATAATAGTATTTGTTAGTGATCCTATCATAATCAAAAATTTAAGTTTAAGGAGGGGCTGTCATGGGGTGGGGCTATACCCGGGGGGCTGTTGCCGCCATCCTGTTGTCAGTAGCAGGGTGATTTAAGGGCCGTTAAGTCTGACAGTAAGGTTCGGAAAAAAGGAATTTAGGAAGAACCAGGGTTTAACAGACTGCTTCCTTACGATGAATAAAAGTAGGTGAAGCAAGAAGACTTCCTGATTTCTTAATTGTGCCTGATTTATTATCGGGCTGACATTTAATTGTTTCTTACTTCCTTTACCGCTGCCCTCTGCAAGAAAACTGCTCTTTCCCTGAGAATATACACTTATAAGCGGGGATCAGTTAGGGAGTGAAAACCTTGAGGGTCATTGTTGATATAGGGCATCCTGCCCATGTTCATTTTTTTAAAAATACTATATGGAACCTTGAAAAAAAAGGACACCAGGTTATGGTTGTCTCAAGAGACAAAGACGTTGTAATCGAATTACTGGATGCTTATAAAATCCCGCATATAGTTTTAAGCAAGGTAAAAAAGGGTAAAGTTCACCTGTTTGAAGAATGGTTCGTAAGGGAGATCAAACTCTATTCATTAGCCCGGCGGTTTAATCCGGACCTTATTATGGGAATTCTTTCCCCTCCCGTTGCTCATGTTGCATGGGCGATGGGGAAAAAATCAATAATCTTTAATGACACCGAACATGCAGAAATAGCTCAAAAAATGACGTATCCTTTCTGTAATGTTATCTGTACACCTACGTCTTTTAAAAAAGATGCAGGAAAAAAACAGGTCAGATACAGAGGTTATCATGAACTGGCATACCTTCATCCGGCTTATTTCTCCCCGAATCCAGAGGTCTTAAAGGAACTCGGTGTGGAGATGGGTGAGCCTTTCATAGTCTTGCGCTTTATTTCATGGGGCGCACACCATGACGTAGGGCAGCACGGGATCAGTAATAAACTGGCTCTTGTCCAGGAACTCGAAAAATTCGGGAAGGTCTTCATTTCTTCTGAAGGGGAAATGGCAGAAGAATTTGACCGCTATAGAATTCGGGTTCCTTCTGAAAAGATCCACAGTCTTCTCTATTATGCTACCCTAACAATGGGTGAAGGAGCAACCATGGCTGTCGAAAGTGCGCTCCTTGGAACCCCGTCTATCTATGTTTCCTCTCTTGCAGGAACTATGGGGAACTTCTCGGAACTCGAAGAAAAATATGGTCTGCTCTTTAACTACAGCGACTCCGAGGCTGCCCTAAAGAAGGCCGTGGAACTGCTAAAAGACCCCGAACTTAAGAAAACCTGGAGCTTTAAGAAAGATGCCCTTCTTAAGGATAAAATCAACGTAACCGAATTCATGATAGGGCTTATAGAAAAGACGTATGGAATAAAGCAGGGGGAAAGGCAGAAAGAAAAACAAGAGGAAAAGAAAGGGGTTCTTATATCTACGGTTTCGGATGAGAGTTATGCATAATTTATTGAAGCAGAAAATAGAAATCTGGGACCTTTTTACCCGGAAAGAAGAATATCATCCAGATAAACTCGATGAACACGGGCGTTTCTTTTTCGCTGAAAACGAACTGAGGAACGCCTCCAGACCTGAGGTTTCCAGGTACTTGGTAGAAAATGGGATGAAAGTCGAATTTCCGGAAAACAGGACCTTTGCTGTATGTTTAACTCATGACATGGATGATATATATCCTCCTCTCTCTCACAGCCTGCTATCTTCAGCTCATTGCCTGAAAGATCTGGATTTCCGGGGTTCGGTAACTCAGTTTCTCTGGAAATTTCAGGGTTCTGAGCATTCTCCCTACCTCAATTTTTCCGAAATTATGGACCTTGAGGAAAGTTTTGGGGCAAAGTCTTCTTTTTACTTTATTGCTAGCAAAGAAGATCCTAAAAGGTTCAGATATGATATAGAAGACCTTGAAAGCTGTCTGGGTGAAATCCCAGATCGGGGGTGGGAGGCTGGGCTTCACGGCGGGTATTATTCATATGACAATCCTGAAGCGCTGAAGAGTGAAAAGGAAAGGCTCGAAAAGGTGCTGGGTAAAAAAGTAGTGGGTTTTCGAAACCATTATCTCAGATTTAAAACTCCCGATACCTGGGAACTCCTTGCAGATGCAGGGTTCAGCTATGATTCAACTTTCGGTTATAGCGAATCCACAGGCTTCAGGAATGGCATGTGCCACCCTTTCAAGCCGTATAACTTGAATGAGGATCGCGAGATAAACATTCTGGAGATTCCGCTTACTGTGATGGATGTCGCTCTTTTCAAGGCTTCAAGTTCTTTTGAAGAAGCCTGGAAAAATATAAAGGATCTGATAGATACTACAGCAAGGTTTAATGGCGTTATTACTTTTCTCTGGCATAATTTCGTTTTCGGCTGCAGTTTCCGAAAAGACTGGATCAAACTTTACGAGAAAGCACTTCAGTACTGTTCTGACGGGGGAGCATGGATTACAAGCGGGGAAGATATTTACAGGTGGTGGGAAGATGAATTCCGATTCTAAAAGAAAATACCTGCTGATTACACCTGCAAGGAATGAAGAGATAAACCTGCCTGAAGTTTCCAAATCTGTAGCAGGGCAGAAAGTAACACCTGCAATCTGGATCATAGTGGACGACGGGAGTACTGATAATACTCCACAAATTCTTGAGGGCCTGAAATCAAGATACCCCTGGATCCAGAGCATAAGGCTACCTCCCAGACCAAGGGACATAACCTTTCACTACAGCTACGTCTGCAAACAGGGATTTGATTATGCACTGGAATATTGCAGGGAAAATGGTATTGAATACGAGTACATAGGTCTTCTTGATGCCGATACCATACTCGAAGAAAACTATTTCGGAAAATTAATGGATGAATTTGAAAAGGATCCTTCGCTTGGAATTGCAAGCGGAGGAGTTTACTATGAAATAGACGGCAAGCTTTCGCGAGAAGTCTCAGATAAAAACTTGCCTCGCGGTACTGGCAGGCTCTGGAGGAAAACCTGTTTCATCGAAACCGAAGGCTATCAGGTAGAACCTTCTCCCGACTCTATTTCCAACACCAAAGCTGTCATGAGGGGCTGGCAGTTAAGGCAATATGTAAACATAGTTGAAATCCAGACACGAAAAACAAGCGCTGGAGAAGGGCTCTGGAAAGGATACGTCAAGAATGGATGGATGGCTTTTTATGTGGATAAAAGCCTGCCTATGGTCCTGTTTAATACGCTCTATTTCTCTCTGAAATCTCCCTATTACACAGGTATTGCATATCTCTACGGATATCTCAATTCGGCCATTAAAAGAGAGAAAAAAATTCACGATATGGAAATAAGAGCCTATTACAGAAGCCAGGGTCTGGGATTTTTGTTTTCAAGAGTCTCGGGAGTTTTAAGTCGCGATTCTACAGAACCCAAGCAGGGAGAGCAATGAACAACTTAAAATATTTTAAGGAATTACATAATTGAGGGTGATGGTATGAAGATGCTCTTTCTGGATATCGTATGGCCTCTTTACCTGGCTGACGGTTCACTTATTCACAGGCATGAGCTTGTAAGCAACCTTGCAAAGTTGGAGAACGAAGTCCATATCTTCACCACCGATAAATCCACTCTTTCTCATCTGGATAATATACGCTGCCACTACGTACGTCCCGGAAGCCTGTTAACTCTCACAATCAATTATTTCCGGAGCTCTGCAGGTCTGGTCGGCGCCGAAAAGTTCGATGTACTGTATACCAGAAATCCTAATTTCGGTCTTCTTGCAGGGCTTTTTTACCGGGGACGGTGTGAAACTCTGGTTTATGAATTAAATGGAATTCCTGAAGATGAAACCAGCCTTATCAAATCAAGAAGTGGCGAAGAAAAACCTTCACAAAAAAGAGGAACCGGAGAGCTAGCAAGATATTTTTCTTCTGCAAAATCAAGATTAAACATATTAGTCCTGAAGAAAGCTCTCGGATTTTCCGATAAAATTATTGCGGTGACTCCTGGAATAAAAGCTAACCTGGAAAGCGTTTATCGAATTCCTGGAGATAAAATAACTGTAGTGCCCAATGGAGCAAACACCTCCCTTTTCAGACCGCTTGAGCAGGAAATTTGCAGAAAAGACCTGGGGTTTGACCCTGAAATTCCGTATGTCTGTTTTGTGGGAAACCTCGCTCCATGGCAGGGAGTGGAGCATCTGGTAAAGGCAGCTCCTTTAATACTTTCCAGATTTCCTGAGTGTCGTTTTCTCATTGTAGGCGACGGGGTTATGAAACATGAACTTTTAAACCTCTCACGAGAGCTCGGGATCGAAAACAGATTTATTTTCACAGGCGTTGTCCCCTACGACCGTGTGCCGGTTTACATAAATGCAAGCGATATCTGTGCTGCTCCTTTTATCCTTGCAAGAAATGCAAAAATTGGTCTCTCTCCCTTGAAACTATATGAATACATGGCCTGCGGAAAGCCGGTTGTTGCAAGCGCTATTGCCGGAGTTGCCGATGCACTTGAATCTTCGGAAGGAGGAATTTCCGTACCTCCAGAAGATCCAGAAGCCCTTGCAGAGGCTGTCTCAGAGCTGCTTCAGAATCAAAAATTGAGAGCGGGCATGGGCTCAAAAGGTTTAAGTTATGTTACTGAAAATTACAGCTGGTACAGCGTTGCGAAACAGGTAGACGGAGTTTGCAAATCAGGGCTCAAGAGCTGAATACTCGAAATAATACCCGAAATTTATCTTTCTATTAATTTATAACTCACTGAAGATACAAATTATCTATTAAACGGGGCTTAAAATGGACGAAATCGAAGTAAGAGAATTATTACCGTCTGAATACAAAGAATGGGATTTACTTGTAGAAAAAGCTCAATCCGGTACACTCTTTCACACAAGTGATTGGCTGGAAATCTGCCGAGATGTACTTTCCAGAGATATGAATATCTATGGCTGCTTCAGAAACAGCGAACTTGTGGGAGGATGCCCTATTTTCGTTAAAGATATTAAAGGTATATTGAAAGTAGCGTCCTCTACCTGTAATATGACAGACTATTGCGGTCCCCTTATAAAAGAAGGAAACAGCTCCAAAGCCAGCAAACGTATGCAGGATACACATGAGATTCTTGGGGCTCTCAGAGAATTTCTCTGCAATCAGGGTTTTGACAGTATTAACCTTACACTTGCTCCCGGACTTGAAGATGTAAGACCTTTCACCTGGAAAGGATGGGAGTCAGCTGTACGCTACACTCATCACCTTGACCTTAAGGAAAACATAGATAGCAACCTTTCAAGGAAAATCCGGAGAGAACTTAAGAGTGCAGAAGAAGCAGGACTTAAAACGAGAATCTCAAACGACCCTGAAACATATCATCGCCTGCTTTCCCTTGTCTACGAGAAACAAAACCTGGAACTTCCTGTGCCAAAGGAGTTCTTTGACAGAGTATTTAAACTGATTCGGGAAAAAGATGTTGGCTATATGTTTGTTTCAGAAACTCCGGACGGAGAAGCCATCGCATCTCATCTGAACCTGTATGGTAAGAAATGCACGGTTACATGGTCCTCAGCCCTTAACCCTGAATTTGGCAGAATGGGTCCCAATTCGCTTCTGTATTATAATGAGTTTCTCGACCTCAAGTCCAGAAATTTTGAATATATGAATGTAATGGCAGCAAACATCCCAAGATTTACGGACTTTATTATGGGATTTTCCCCGAAGATTGTCCCTTATTATACCGTAACTCTACGCAGTAGAAAGTATTCCCTTATGCGAACTTTATATCAGGTTACGCATGAAGACTCTGAATAATTGAAAAAATAAACTCTTTTCCGAAATTTCCGGAAACTGAATAAATTAATGTCAGATAACTCAAAGTTAACTAAATTAAAGTTAACTAAAAATTAAAGTTAACTAAATTAAAGTTAACTAAATTAAAGTTAACTAAAAATTAGTGAATTAAAGATAGACAATTTATGTCAATAATTAAGTTTAATAATTAAAATCAAAAGATAGAATTAAAAACTAAGTCAGTAAATTAAAACCGAAATCGGGGCATGTTCCTGAAATCGGATTTTAATTTTTTTCTAATATTCACTGTACAGTCCTAGTCTTATTTTTCGAGCTTTGTTTTATCTTATTCTTTAATTTTTTGTTTTTCTCAGTCTTTCCCTTAGAAATCCAATAGAGCCTCCGGAATGGCTAACTTCTACTATATCTATTGCGTATAAAGAATCCTTCTATTCAGCTCCTATTTTTTACTTTCACGAGGAAAGATGAGCACATTTTTCGGAACATAGGGTCTTCACGGAAAGCTAGTATGTAATACATAACTGTTACGACCACGGCTACAAACATTATTAAGTAAAAATTCGAAGAGATTAATTCTATTATAATCAATGGGATTGAAACAACAATGCCTATAGCTGCATATTTTACCAGAACATTTATACTTTCCTTCTTGCTAATCCCTGCAAGCCCCAGCAGGTATGCATTATTCCAGAGCCAGAACACGGCGCCTGTAAAGCTGTACAGGGAAAGGGCTAATTCGGGAGTCCCGTTAGTTCCTCCTATAACCAGTGCTATTACCCTTGAAATAAGGAGAACTATACTGAAGGTGAGCCACACCTTCTGTTTTTCAAATACATTATAAAGAGTCGTGATAGGCGAAGAAAGAAAGACAAGGAATATCCAGGGGACAAGAATCTTTACATATGTGCCTGCAACACCCCATTCATCTCCGAAAGCAAATACGAAGATTTGCTCTCCAAGAATTATCAGGAGTATCATAGGGAAGAGACCTATTGAAATTAATTTATTATAAACCTCGCTAACTATAGTTTTCATATCTCCCTGGCCATTCCCGTTTTTTACTTCGCTTACCTTCTGGAAGAAGACCTGTCCTATGGCAGCGCCGACAATTCCCATTGGCAGGTTTACCACCTGGTTCGCAAGTGAAAAATGCCCTACAACCGAGGTGCTATAAAAGAATGCGAGCATAAAAGCAGGAACCTGTGGAGAAATAGTGTTAGCGATTGATGACCAGAAGCTGAATAAGGGAAAATCTTTATATTGAACAGCCAGTTCTTTCATTCTCTTTATTGATACCTTTTTGAAGACCTGGATATCTTTTTTTACGCCCTTAAGCATGAAGAGGTCTGCAAATGCAAATCCTGCAATATACCCTCCTATCAGTCCGAAGGGGGTAACACTTGACCTGGCAAACCCTATTTGAAGTATTTTCGTTGATAAGGTGTTTGAAACTCTGGATCCTGCAATGACTCCGAACCGGGTTTTTCTTGAAAGCCAGTAATTTTGTACAAAAAACATCCCATTAAGGAATATTATTAGTGGAAGAAGAGGCAGGTATACTGAAATTCCGGGGGTATTAAAAATTTTGTCTATGTTCACCGGCATAAATAATATTAAGATACCTGTTAATAGAGATGTAAAAATTACCAGTACAGCACATAAAGAGGTGACGTTTGCAGCGTCTTCCTCTGTTTTTGGCAGCATGATTGCAAGTTGATACGAAAAAGTAGAAACTATCACAAGTATGCCTGAGATTGACATGAATAGCTGAAAAATTCCAAAATCATCCGGGTTATAAATTCTTGTGATTATGGGTATGAGAAGTATACTCAGAACCTGTGAAGCAACACTTCCAGATACAAGTTTCAATACATTCGTTATAAAGTTTGACATGGGGTTTCCAACTTTGAAATATACTGATTCGGTCTTATTCGTGAATAGGGTTTTCACTCAAGCGATTTATATAATAGTTTCCGATGAATTTTGATTTTCACACTTTTCTGTTTTCTTTAATATAGGCAAGTACTTCTGCATTATCATATACCCTTTCATATTCAGGAGCTTCAAAACTATTGAAAAACTCTACTGGCAATGGCTTGATTATATTTACCCCATATCTATTCGGATCATTTATTGATACCGGTTCCGTAAGGGCTGACCTTCTCAGCAATATCATGCGATCGTCACTTATTTCTCTCGAGTCTATCTGGTTTGTGTCGAAATAAGTGGCATTATTTACATCATATCCCGGATCCCTGTAGAAAATACAGCTGTCGTAAGGAGCGTCCATCAGAATGTTTCCCGAATAAACGCCAGTTAAGGTTTTTACAGGTTGGATTTCAATATTTTTAAACTGGTTCCTCACGGTTGTATCTTTTCCTACAAGGGGATTATCTTTGTTGATGCCGGGCGTGATCACCATTACAAATGAGAATAACAGTACTATGATAAAGATTGCAGGAATCTTTGCTTTCTTAGAGTTTAACAGGCTTACCAGCTTCAACATATATGAGGCAGCTACAAGCACCAGAAATACCGCTATTAATGGGAACCACCTGCTTGTAAGGAAATTTCTCATCCCCAGCAAAGGGATCCCGTAAGCAAGGCTGTATAAAATCGCAACAACCAGTGCAATTGAGAACTTATCTATCTTTTCGGCATCTTTTCGAGAAGACCATTTCAGGACTCCCCCTATTGCAAAGAAAGGAAGGGCAAGGTAACTTATGTGAAGTATCAGCACTTCCAGCGAGTTCTGCTTGGCTGCAGTCCCCATAATGAGCTCGTCACTCGAGTAACCTGATCCGGCTTGAAGTACTTCTACAAGAGGCTTGAAAATCATCTCAAAAAACGAGGTATCCCGAGTTACATATGTAAACATCCAGTATGTTTGCAGGCTAATTATAAAAAAAAGGATATAATTAACGCTTGCTGCTTCGGAAGGTAAGCTTCCATAAAGGAAGTTATGCAGGTACTTCCCGACTATTATTGAAACTAAAGCCAGGAATACGACAAATGTAGTCAACTGGTGAGTCAGCACCATTAGAAGGGTAGCCATAAGAAGAATGCCTGTTTGCACCATACCGGCTTTTTCGCTGAAGATTGCATAGAGAATGATTATAAAGTAGCAGAGAACCAGGGAGCCCGGAGTTATGTTAGTGATTCCGGTAACAATATTGTGGTTATTCAGGTTTATCAACAGAGCGGCAAGCAAGCCCATTTGAGGGCCTTCAAGTTTTTTCCCTATAAGATAAATCCCTACTGTGCTGAAGATATTGGCAAATCCTATGGAATAAAAGAAACTGTCTTTAACATCCACTCCACCCATAAGCTGGGTTATTGAGACGAAAACATGGGCAAGAGGATAGTAAAAATATTTACTGCTGACTTCAATAGGCGGGACAGTCCCGGTGTCAGTAATCATTTTTGCCATACCGGCATGAAAATAAGCATCATAGCCCATAAGACTTGGAAAATTATAGTAAATTCCGGCTCTTATCAGGATTGAAAGCAGGAATATTTGCAGCAGGATAGGGGCTACTCTATCCCCTTCTTTTATATACAGGATTTCCGAAGCTATGATGCCTGCAAGTATGCATATCAATATAAAGTAAGATATCGGCCTGTAATACAAATTCATACTGTAGATAAGAATGCTTATCAGAAAGATGAAATAAAAGGAAAGATTGAGTGCATTTTTAAATCTGTCTTTTCCCTGGGAAACTGGGGCTTCATCTTTAAATTTCTTCCTGAATATGAAATAGATAAGGCAAGCAGACAGGACAGCAACTCCTATGTCCTGCTGGTTCAGGTTAATCAGGTAATATAAAGAAACAATGAATAAGCCTAAACTGAATCCTGTGAAGCTGAGAATCGTATCCAGATTCCCGGTAAACTTTTCTTTGTATTTTTTAATTGTTTCCATATGGCCCACAACATAATAAACTTTCTTTGAGATTATATAGTTTCCCGATGAAGTATTTTTCTTACAAGTTAATTATTCGTGCGTCGAACTACAACTTTTTTTAATCTTTCCTTTGAATCCCATATGTGTTTTTCTAGTTCCCTTGGACTAATTTTCTTAATTAATAGTTTTTAACTGATATTTATCTTAACTTATATTTTTTTAACTGATGTCTTTTTTTAACCGATGGTTTTTGAACTTATATTTTTTTAACTGATAACTCTTTTACTTTTTTAGATTTAAAAATTATCCTTAACTATGGTATTCCTTTTTCCACCAGTTACAAATTTGAACACCTGAAGTCATCCACGCTTCTTTTTCAGAGCACAACTGTAAGATTTTTTTATAAAACTCCAGATATTCTCCCTGCATATAGGTATTGTGCCAGAGAATCGTAAGTACTCCGCGGCAGCGTTCAACCGTAAGGATCAGTCTTTCGGTTAGATCCCATGCCTGCTCGAAGTCCAGCCGCATCTGGCTGTGAAAAAGAGTGGTATCCATTATGGTTAGCGGGAGTTCGAGGATATTTATTTCTTCTCCGGTTTTAAGGTTATACGGCTTGAAAGGGTGACACATGCCGTTCCTGAAGCCTGCACAATCGTGATACCCGAAAGTTGAATCATAGCTGAACCCTGCGTCTGCAAGGAGTTTCCAGGTATCGGGAGTTTTGAACCTGAGGTAGTGGTTTCTGTACCCCATTACTTCTTTTCCAAGCACTTTTTCCAGCTTGCGTTTTTTCTTTTTTATCTCTGCCAGGTTATTGTAAGCTTCATGTCCCCCATGTAGCCCCACTTCCCATCCTTCGTCTGAAATGCGGTAGAGTTCTCCTTCAAGTTCTTCAATGCTGAAAGTAAAATCTTCATTTCCCGGATCAAGGGTCAGAAAATAGAATGTGGATTTTGCCCCATATTTCTCTTCAAGTTCCATTATCCGTCTGAAATTCCATAAGGGATTCCATGATTTGTTTATTCTCGAAAATGGAAGCATTGAAGCTTCTGCAAATTGTCCTCTCTTTAGAGCCTTTACAGTTCTTGCCGCAGTATTTAGCATGCCTGTACATACGAAATCAATATCATGAGTAAGACAGACAGCAAATTTTTTTTCTTCCGGATATTCCGGGTTCAGCCCGTTTTTCAGCAAAAATTCCGAAACCTCAGGCTCAAAAACATTTCTTTGCCTGCTGAGGTAATAAGGAAACCTTCCATATTTATCCAGCAAGGCAGCATCATATTCTTCTGTTTTTGTAAATAACTCCCATAACTCTTTATTCTGCTCTACTTTCCTGAACACTTCATCAGCCTCATTGTTACTGCTTTCCTTTTTTAATGCTTTTTTCCTCCTTTCTCTACAAAGGCAATTTGACGAACTCATAGAGATTGTTTTATTTGACTACAATTCTCTATCTCAACCATTTTTTCTTCCCTGTAGGATTGGATTGCAGCCAGAGCTACTTCCAGAGCATGCTTACCTTCTTCTCCCGAAGGCCTCGGACAGGTCCCTTCCCTTGAACAGCAAACAAAATGCGAAAGCTCTTTTTGCAGGGGCTCGGCTTTTTCGACTCTGGCTGTCTGGATCCATCCATTGTCATGAATCTCAACGCTCTGGTCAAGATAGTCAAGATATGCAACGCCTTTCACTCCGACAGCTGTAAGTTTCCTTATCTTGTGAGGAGTGAGCCAGTTGGTCTCTACAAGTCCCGAATATGAATGGTTCAGGCGCAGGTGAATAGTTGCATGGTCCTCAAAAGAATGAATGTCCGATCCCGCTACGGCATAGACCTGGTCTATTTTCATTCCGTAGATGAAGGAAATTATATCTATATCATGGACCCCGATATCCAGAATTACCCCCACATCTCTTATCCTTGGATTATAGGGCCCGACTCTCCTGGTTGAAACAGAAACAATTTTTCCTAAAGCTCTGGAATCTATTATCTCCTTTAACTTCAGGACCGCAGGATTAAACCTCTCTATATGCCCTACCATCAGATGCCTGTCCATCTCTTCAGCAGACTCGATCATTGCAGTTGCATTCTCTACGCTGTCTGCAATAGGCTTTTCTACAAGCACATCCACGCCTGCTTCGAGGGCATCAAGCACAATAGGGTAATGAAGGGTAGTAGGAGCTGCAATACTTATTGCATCAAGCTTCGCTTTCTCGAACATTTTTTTATGATCTGCAAAAGGTAGTGTACCATACCTTGATGCAAGTTCTTTTACCCTTAAAATATTGGGATCCGAAATCCCTGTGAGCCTGACATCTTCCATTTCACTATAGATTCTAACGTGGTTCTCTCCCATGTAACCGGTTCCAACCACTCCTACACGTATCAATTTCTTACCCCCCACAATAATTTTCAGACATCTTCCTTAACCTGTCTAATGTCCTGCAAAAACAGGATACTTTAGTACAGGTGTATTCTCGGCAACTAGATGCTCATTTACCGAAATTGCTTGCTATCGGTGAATAAACGCTTCCCATAGCAAAAAACTTTGATTTTAATTACTGCCTTCCCAAATAGGTTTCAGTCCGATTTGTTTGAGGTTTTTCTTTTTATTGTAAGAAACTTTCCGGAATGGCAGGTTGAAATCTCAAACTATTCTTCCCCAACGAACAGCTTATTGCTTTACCGTTATTCTATCTCCCTTTAAATGAATAAATATTCTTAGAATATAAGTTTTAGCCTTATGTGAATATTTTTCATCAGTATAGCTTGATTGTACGAATATATTGAACTTCTCTGTCTTATTTTTTAAAGCCTTTAAACTTCTTTTCTATTTTCGTTTAGTTTTTCTCCTCTTCGAACTCTCTTAAATGTTCCATATGTTCTCAAAAGAGAGCTAAACTGATTAATTTTTTTCATTCTTTTTCCCCCTCTTACAGGCATTTATCTTCCCTTATTTGGGAGGAATAATAAACTCTCATGTATGTTTTTTTCTTAATACTGCTGCATGAAATCCGGGACTTTTTCAGTGTTTGTTTGCACCATTTTCCTTGCATCGGTAATCGTATCGTTTTTCATTATTGATTATTGCCTGTTATAGTACTTTTTCTTTTGTTTGTCCGTGAAGGGCAATTAAATTATTCTGTCAGATGATGCTGAAAAGTACATTACTAAGGATGATTATTACGGTTTATTAAGTCACGGCATGCAACAACAATTTCTTATGCTTTAACTGAATCCATAATTTCAGACAAGTCTTTTTCTGATTGGTGCGCCCTTTAAAAGCAGCATATATTGAAAAACAATTTTTTATTTTTCAAAATGACTTTACATTTTCTTATTTGCCGCCAGTTTATAAATTTACAATGGACTAATGTGCTCCTATCATAAACTTGCCTGTTAAATCTTCTCTTTTTTGAGGCTTTCATAAGATATGCCTTAATTTCCTGCATTTCGGCTTTTAAATTTCCGGAATAGCAAAATTATAATTTTCGTTTATATATCAATAATTCTCTATTCTAAGAAAAATACAATCCTGTAAGTTATTAATATTTTAACGGATTATTTTCAATTGAGTATCAACTTTATTTATATTTCATGCACAATATCTTTCAAATGATAGCCTTTAATATTTTTGCATTTATACACATACTGGGGGTTATAGTATAATGCATACTCATAAGGGGGTGGAGAGGGTTTGTATTCAGCCCTTACACTTTGTCTTAATTCACTAATTTCCGATCCTATCAGTATAGTCTCATCACCATCTCAACTTTCCGACAGGCCGCTGAGACATGAGTTTACGGTATTGATTCCGGCTCAAAACGAAGAGGCTTCTATCGGGAGCAAGGTTCTGCTTGCGGCAAGTTATGCAGACCGGGTACTTGTGCTTGACAAAGGTTCTACTGACCGAACTATGGAAGTAGCGGCTCTCGGGGGGGCAAGAGTTATTCCCTTGGCAGGAGGGGAAGAGGCGTTGCTCAAAATACTTTACAGGGCATCCCTTGACTCTGAGCTTGTAGTTCTTATCTATCCCGAGTGCATGCAGGACATAGACCTGTTATCTCATGTTCTTGAGCCTTTGAGGCAGGGATTTGATCTGTCAGTAGGTTCCTGGCCCTGTCGTGTTTCTTATGAACAGGAAACGGTCATGCTCTTGAACAGGAAAAATACCTTCAAAGAAAAGATAGGTTTCCTTGCCGTGACTTCAAGATCACTTCAAAATATTAGCTCAGGCAAAGAACATATGTCTTTAAATTCACTGCTTTCTGCTGCTAAAACTGAAAAACTTAAAGTTAATTATCTGAGCTTTGAAGTTGATCCCGCATTTAGAAAACTTGAGAGTACCCGCATAGGAGTGGTAGTGCCAGCTTATAACGAGGAACTGCTTATTGGTGAGACCCTTCGCGGAATTCCAGAATATGTGGACAGAATCTATGTTATCGATGATGGCAGTACTGACCGTACCGGAGAAATCGTGAAAAGGTTCGGAGACCCCAGAATCGTCTACCTCCGTCATGAAGTAAATAAAGGTGTAGGCGCAGGGATAATTAGCGGGTACAAGCTTGCGCTAAAAGATGAAATGGATATTGTAGCAGTTATGGCCGGAGATAACCAGATGGACCCTGCTCAGCTCCCGAGACTGATCTTCCCGATCATAGAGGGATTGGCTGACTATACAAAGGGTAACAGGCTCCTTTCCGATAATTTTATGACCGGAATGAGCAAATGGAGATCCTTCGGGAACCTCTTGCTGAGCTTTTTAACTAAAATAGGCAGTGGATACTGGCACATTATGGACCCTCAGAACGGGTATACAGCTATTTCCAGGCAGGCCCTTGAAGTTATTGATCTGGACTCGGTTTATCCTTATTATGGCTATTGTAATGACCTGCTGATCAAGCTCAATGCCTTTGGGATGAGAGTTATGGATGTTGTGATCCCGGCTCGCTACGGAAGAGAAAAATCGTCTATAAGATACGGCAAGTATATTCGTAAGGTTTCGCCCATGCTTTTCAGGGGTTTCCTCTGGAGGCTCAGGGTCAAATATACGGTCCTTGATTTTCATCCCCTGGTCCTGTTTTATTTCCTTGGGATGCTTGCCTTACCTTTGAGTGTCCTCCTCGGTTTCTGGGGACTTTTACAGATCCTGCTTCAAAATCCGCTTCCGTCTTATTACCCATTACTTGGTTTCCTGGTACTGGGTACCGGGCTTCAAATGCTCCTGTTCGGAATGCTATTTGATATGCAGGTTGAAAAGAAAAGAAATGAGAGAATCGGACTCGCCCGTTAAAATCCGGAAGGAAAAATTCCGGATTTTCTCTTCTATCTTCTTTTCCATTTTTTATACTCTTATTAACTACTCTATTAACTACTCTTATTAACTACTCTTATTAATAGACAAATTAATAAGACAAAAACAGGGTCAGGGTTTTTTATAATTTTTAGATCTTTTACAGATGTGCAGGTTCAAGTTTCTTCGAGTTCATTTTCGTTCCCTGCCTCCAGAGGCTGAGACAGGGTTCCCGGCCTTTTGACTAATAGATTTTAAATAACTTTCAGCTCTTTTATAAATTAATTATCCATAAATTATCCATAAATTAATTATCCGCATATTCTATGGTAAGTTCTGGCCTTTGATTTTTGTTTTGCCATTCCGAGCTGTAAAAAGCAATATAATCGTTTTCTTCTGACCTGGCTTTTATAAAAAAGCCTGTATTCTCATACTCTTCGCCGATATATTCCTGTACGAGCCCTGTTACGTCCAGTTCGTAATACCTGTAATCAGGAAGGTTATCGGCTTTAATAACCATTGTTGCATATGGTGTATTTCCCTGTTGAACACCATTTTTGTCATACCAGTCCCCTCCCGGATTCTTCCATGGGCTCCCTGTTTCACTTACCTGCCATGTAACGTGTTCCTCACACCATTTTTCCGGCCTGTAAACCTCAAGAACAGTATCCTCAGGTCTCATTTCATCAGGATAATACCAGAACAAAGAAAGGGTTGCCCTTTCAATATTACCGGTCTCATTTAGCTGGTCCAGATCAAACAGTATGACATTCCTGTATTTTCCACCATCTGACCTCTCTCCCACATCTATATATTCGGTTTCTCTATATGTGGTGTTAGACGACTTTTCTTTTAGTCTGTTATCCGATACGGCTGAAAGTGAGACAGTGTTAAGGCTTTCCCTGTCCTCTTCTGCCGAAGTAAGTCCCAGAAATATCCTTTTTATGAAATCTATTATTCCTGAGATAGTCTTTTTGATTTTTGATACGGGTCCTCCTTCCTGCCCCATATCGATATCATGCTCGTCTATCTCATAAGGCAGCTCCTGCGGTCCCGCTTTTATAGCTTCTGCGCAGGGCAGGTCCTGTACTGAAGAACCCTCTTTCAGCTGTTCTATAAGTGCAGGGTCAGCATGTATATCTGATGATGAACTGGTATACATGTAGTCTCCGCCTGCGTTATTTAAGAGGCAGTTATTTTGAAGGATGAAAGAATGAGTTTTATCCAGTTTATTATAAAAAGCGTAGCCGTTTCCGGCCAAAGAACTCGATTGAGTATTAATTACTATATTACTTCGCACAATAGTTGTATAACCTGACCCTGGGGATGAAAATTCGTCATCTACTTCTTTATGAGCTATCGCTGCCCCATAGCATCCGTCAAATATGTTATTCTCTATCAGGGTATCATAAAAACCGTTAAGAACTATGCCGCCCGACCAGTCTGCACCAGGGTTGACCCCTGTTTTGTAAAATTTATTATTGTGAATATACACGTTTTTCGCAGAAGCCTCTGAATATGAGGACCCATAACCTGTAATCCAGATACCTGCAGCATTGGTTTCATACAGAAGATTATTGAATATTTCAATATCATCCATAATGGTCGAAGAACCTGCTTTCTGGATTTCAATGCCAGCTCCTCCTTCTCCTTCGGAATTAATTATATTATTGTAGAATCTGACATGATTTCCATTATATACCCTGAGCCCGCTATTTGTCCTGCAGGTTATCTTGTTGTTCCATGCTTCCACATTTGAAGAATAAATAATGTAAAGGGCATCGTGCCCCAGTTTATACACGGTATTATTGTAAAACTGTATGTCCGAACCTTTTACTACCTTTAGTCCGTCCCCATGACTGTCATGCATATACATGTCGTGGACCTGAATATTTTTGCAATTGAGGAAATGGATCAGGTTGTAGTATCCTTTTCCCCTACCTTTTTCTCTATTTCCGTCATGGTTTCCGTCAATTTCGAAACCTTTTATAGTAATATTATGGTTTCCTGCGCTGTTCATCTGGGTAATCAGGGGCTTTTCCTCCGGCCAGCCCGCGTTATTCTTAAGTTTTATTACAGCTGAAGAATCCCCTTCCAGAATGGTATCGCTCCCTATGAAAATAGTATCCGAGACAACATATGTGAAGGGGCCCTTCAGATGAACGGTTGTTACCTCAGGATTTTCTGCAGCATAGGAGAGAGCTTTATTTATTTCTGCCTGGTCGTCGGTGCCATCACAATTAAAATCCCCGCTCCCGTCTCCTGTCACATAAATTGTCTTTTCGGGTGCAGCAGATGAAAGGGCAATACTGACACCTGTGACCAGAATGATAAGAATTAAGATTAGGGTTTTCTTTTCCTTTTTTTCCCCCTGATTGCGTATCCGTCCATTTTTGTCCATTTTGTACCCCCAATATATCTAATTATAACTCCCCAAGCTTAAAAAAAGTTATCTGTTCAGGTCTTCAAAGAGCTTTAAAAGAAATAGCAGGAATCAGAATGATTCTTTAAGGTTCATGGTGCTGATTATTAAATGACTTACCTTTTAGCCTCCCCATAAATTATTAGTATACTTTCTGGAACCGGAAAGCAGACATATTAAAGATAGTAGCAGATGTGATAAGTTAATGGAATTATACAAATTAAGAAACGGTTAAATTGTGTTTACGCGGGATCGAAAAAACAACTATAAGATCGCATATATAAAATGGTCTAAAAAAGAGGAAATTTAATTTAAAATAGGGAGGACTTCTGTAATTTTTCAGGTCAAATTTTATTCTAAGGCCTAACAATTAAAAGATTCAATTTTAAATGAACTAAAAAAGTATTAAACATGAATTCTAAAGAAGAATAAAAGGAAAATTCTCAAGAATGTCCTGATTATTTTCCATTGTGGTGAAATTATGTGGTTCCACCATGACACATATCC
>OBLN01000133.1_pt1 | contig 27002 bp, 22 predicted proteins | sample 1519301 | NCBI WGS metagenome assembly OBLN01 (sample SAMEA2452533, study PRJEB22499) | sediment metagenome | reverse complement strand
ATTTTTATTAATTTATATTAACTAATTTTTATTAATTTATATTAACTAATTTTTATTAATTTATATTAACTAATTTTTACTAATTTATATTAACTAATTTTTATTACTTTTTTAGTAGCCAGAAATCTTCGCTAACTCTCGGGTTCTTTATTAACTCTTAAATTTATTCTTTAGATGAGCGTAAAACTCCTGTTCTTTTCCCGTAGTCTTTCTCAATAACCTTTCCACAATCAGCTCAGGAGTGCTTCTTGCCACACAATTATATACCGGATTTCGGTTTACAATCAGTTCCAGGTTAGAGTCCAGTCCCTCGGCTTCAATTCCATCCACCCTGATTTCCGTCCCTGTATTTTCAAGGATCAGTTCCGAAAGATGGGAGACAAAGATTCCAAGGCTCTCTTCGTTCTTTGCAAGGTATTCAAGAATCCCCGCTATAATGCGGGCTGAAGCTCCGGGTTCGGTAATTGATTCCAGTTCATCGGCTAATACAAGTTTTCCGGAAGCTTCGGAAAGCACGGAGAACTGTTTGAGGGTAGTTTCAAAAGCTCCTGCGTCAAGAGTCCCTTTTGATTTTCCGAAATAATAGAATTCTTCTACAGGCCCCAGTTCAAGTTTTTTTGCAGGGACGGGAAAGCCCATATATCCCAGAACCACACACTGGGCAAGCAGCTCAAGCAAAGAGGTTTTACCCCCGGAATTTACACCGCTCAGGAGCACTACTCTGTTTTCCAGCCCTTCCGGAGATAGGCCCGTCCTCCCAACAGAGTAACTTACAGGATCGATTTCTCCATACCTTGCTTTCAGGAAAAGGTTTTCTCCGGCTTCAAAACCGATTCCGGCTTCAGGAATAATCGCAGGCATATTCAGCCGGAATTGTGCAGCAAAGCAGGCTATTGAAAAACCCAGGTCAAAGTCAAGAACTTCCCTGACAAGCTTTTCGACAGGCTTACGGAAAGTTGAGAGATTTTTTGCAAGTTCCCTTTTGCGAGAGAGCCTTGATTTTTCAAGGGACATGCTTAGTTTTTGTTTGAGAAGCTGCAAATGAGCCTGTTCTGCTCTGAGAGGATAGGAGATTTCATCGGAAAAGAGGGAATCAAGCATTAACTTTTCCTGCTTCTGGAAGTTTAGTTTTTCAGAGAGTTCCTCTTTTACGTTTTCAATCTCACCGCTATAGACCCTCTGTAGCTCTTTTGCAAGCAGGTCTTTGATTTCCATACCTCCGCTTACAAGTTTGATGAGTTCCTGTCCGCTAAGGGTAAGGGAACTGGCTTCAAGTGTCCTGTTCATGCGCTGGTTTGCTTCATTTAATGTGGAGGTGAGTACCGGATCAAGACTTTGCAGCGCAGTTTCAAGCCTGTCAAGTTCGGGATCAAGCCCTTCAATGGGTTTTCCGTTTTCTCCAACCTTTAGAAGTGCTGCCTTAAGGTTTTCAAGGTCTTCATCTGAGAGCTCATCAAAGAAATTGAAATCATTAGCCCGTAAAGTTGATGCTATATTCAGACAGGCAAGGATGCAGTCAAGGTTTTTTGCAAAAAAAGCCAGCTCTACTTCAGGCAGGACCTGCCAGAACTCGGCTTTTGAAGGGTCCTGAAAAAGTTCAGGCTCAAGCCCTTCAGGAAGGTCAAAACTTAGATAAGTATCATCGAAAACAATAACATTTGAGTAGCCTCTTGCAAGGTCTACGAATTCGGAGAAGTTTTCCACTGCCTGAATAGACAGGAATGCCTGAAACCTCTCCTTAGCTGCATCAAGAATTTTCCGGTCTCCTGACAGAATTATCCTATCCCTTACCCTCAGGTTTCCGGGTACCGGTCTGAGTTTTTTCACTTTAGAAAGGAGGCTAAGAAACTCCATATCTTCGGAAAGGATATCTGCCAGCTCGAGATATTCTGCAACAAAAGCCCTCCTTTCCTCTATAAGGTCCATACGGGATGCAGGAAAAGGATAAAAAAGGTCCAGCTTATCCCTAGCATGAGATGTATGGGCAAATGTTTTTATCAGTTCAAGCAGGCGAGAATACAGGTCAAGAGCTTCTTTTGTCTTCAGAAAATCTGAAATTGCGCACCCTTCAGCCCGAGCTCTGACATCCCTGGCAAGGGAAAGGGCAAACGTATGGCTTACCCCATTAACCTCGGAAAGCGCAGCTATATCCCCTTCAAAGATGGCCCGGAGAGCCGCATCTTCACTCCCGAAGTGCTCGACAAGCCTGCCGGCTACTCGCTCGCCTATTCCATTAAGTTCCCGTAGACTTGAAAGTTGCTGAGAAACTGCCATGATCAGAACACTTTATTAAAATTGATTAATTTTGACCTGAAGCCCTATTTTTATCTTTTTATTTCAGGATTTTGTTTCAGAGAAGAGCAAGTTCTTTTTCAAGATAAGGGCGCATTGAATTCGTATATCCGTGCGTTTTTTCAGTGACATTATACATCACCTTTGGCTCTTCTGCAAGAGCGAAAGTCCTTAGTGCCATGTCATGAGAGATAACAGTATCGTTAAAAGAGTGCATCAGTACAATCTTTGAAGGCGGCAAACTATTAAGATAAGTATCCGGGTCAATTGAGCGGTAAAATCTGTAAGCTTCGGGGCTGGACGCAGTCATAGGGTCAATTTCTTCAGTGCCGTATCCTGAAGTACTGATTCCTATAACTCCTTTAAGGGCAGGATCGAGAGCGCAGACGATAATCGCAAGCCTGCCGCCGTTACTTTCCCCGATAATTGCAAGCTTCCTGGGATCTATTTCCGGCTGGGCAGAAAGTACATCTACGGCTTTAAGGGCATCATAAACCATAAGATATCCAACAGGCTCAAGATTTGCCCTGAAAAGCTCAAGGTCCCTTTCTATATTTATTGCACCCTGATTTCGCTGATCAAGGGTAAGGGTTGCATATCCCATTTTTGAAAGTTCCGCAGCCAATCCCTGTTCTCCTTCTTTACTGACGCCGGCTCCGGGAAGTAGAATTATTCCGGGCATTATTCCAGGTGAGGAAGAAGAATTAGCAGGAATCCTCAGCAGAGCCTGGACTTTATCGCCTCTGCTTTCAAAAGATATTAATTTCAAAGCATCCGGATTTTCAGGGGAATAAATATCTTCAATTTCCTGAATTGTAAATGCAGGTTCCCCTCTATCAGGAAAAGATAAAATTCCTGCTTCTGAAACCTCCCAGTTGAGAGTTTCTGTCAGGGAGTTAGAAGGATTATACAGGATCCCGAAGATACCTACCACTACAAAAAGAAAACCCAGAAAAAAAACTACGGGTTTTGGAGTTCTGGTTCCAGAAGAAGATCTCTTCATCCTCTTGGTTTCTTTTTTTCCAGAACTATGACTGCTCAAGAGAACCCTGCCAGAAAAATGAAATTAAGGCCAAAAGCCGTTTACAGCACTTAAGAATAATACTACTATTCCTGCAAGGGCGCCGACGATCAGCACTGTCTTGGGCTGGACATGAACCGCGTTTTTGTCAGCTTCGTAGTAGCGCATGAGCCCTGCTGAGGACTGAAGCCCGGTACCTGATTTTTTAGCCATGAGTAAAACACCTTCAACAACTATATGATATTGATTAATTGATTAAAAGCTATGTTAGTGGTATGGAATTTTGGTTAGAATCTGAGCTTAATTGGATATTTTGTCCAATCTTATCCTTTGAGCTGAATTTAGGTTATCTAAAGTTACACGCTATTTAAACTTAACTTCATCCGGGTCTGACTAACAAATCCGTGAAAACTTTACTTTGTTAGTTTTATTATGAAAATTCTACCGCGAAAACCTTATCGTGAAAGTTCTATCCTATAAGTTCTATTCTATAATAGATTTATAGATTTCTGATAGGTTTTAAGTAGAATTTTATTTATTTGATTAGAGTTCTATTTTTTATTATTTTCAAAGTATTTATTATTTGTTTATGTGACTGTTATCCTGGAAGAATGTGATATTGAAATTAGAAAATGTAACCTGGATATAAATTTATTGTAATAGAATTACCTTAATTTGAATCACCCATTTGGAGAATTGCCAGATAATTTATAGGTTCATATAATTTACAGTTCTCATATATAAATCCTGCAGAGCAGCCCGGACCGATCCTGTATATAAAATCAGGTCTTTGATATTATACCTAAAAATAAGATATCAGAATCAGGAACTGAAATCCGAGAATATAACCAGAAAGCCATAAGCCAGACCTGCAAGCTGGATACAGAGACCATAATTAGAGGCCAGATCAAAATGGGAAACGAGGTCTCAAACGAGAACCTCGTCCAGAAGGATAGGCGGATAAAATACGCCCCTTTCCGTGATCATCGCAGTAACATTCTCCATTGGGGTTGCATCAAAAGCAGGGTTATAAACCTGAACGTCTTTTGGAGCAAGCTGCTCACAGCCTGTAAACCTCAGTTCATCAGGGTTTCGCATTTCGATCTTGATGCTCCCTTCCCAACCCTCAAAATCGAAAGTAGAAATAGGGGCTGCTACATAAAAAGGAATCTCATGCTCCTTTGCAAGGACAGAATGTGTATAAGTTCCGATCTTGTTAAAAACAACATCCTGGGTAATTCTGTCAGCTCCTACGAGCACGCTATTTACAAGCCCCTGGCGCATTGCCCAGCCAGCCATGGAGTCTGCAATGAGAGTTACAGGGATCTTATCCTGCATGAGTTCCCAGGTAGTGATTCTGCTTCCCTGGTTTAGAGGCCTTGTCTCACAAGCAAGAACTTTGATCTCTTTGCCTTCTGCAATAGCCGAACGTACAACTCCGAGGGCTGTACCCCAGTCAACACACGCAAGCCTGCCTGCGTTACAGTGCGTGAGTACTGTATCCCCATCCTTCAGAAGTTTTGCTCCATATTTGCCTATGAGCTTATTTGTTTCGATATCTTCTTCCGCAATATCTCTGGCTTCCTGAAGAGCAATATCCCGGATACCCCGGACATCAAAGGCATCAGAAACCGCTTTTAAAACTCTGTCCACACCCCAGCTCAGGTTAACGGCAGTAGGGCGGGTTGATTTAATTGCTTTTGCCGCAACTTTGAGGTCTTTTATCATTGATTCAATATCTTTTGCCCCGCTAAGTGAAGCTGCCAGGGCAATTCCGAAACCTCCTGCAGCCCCGAGCGCGGGTGCACCCCTTATCCTGAGAGACTGTATGGCTTCACAGAGTGAGCTCAGGGTTTTACATTCTATTACCTTGTATTCTTGCGGGAGTAAGGTCTGGTCTACCAGCACTACAGAATTGGACTCTTCGTTCCAGTCAATTGTCCTCATTAAATCACTTTCCGATGTAAACATCAGGTTCTGCCGAAATCTTCCGACCTCCTCTTCAAGCCGTCCATCCGATAAAAACTTATTCGAATTCTCTATCACACGAAGAACTATACTCCAAATTAAAATCGGCAGGTCAGGCTATCATTAAAGGCAGACTTGAAAACTCTCCATTCAGATCAAAAAATAACATATAAGTTGGCATTTATTATCCTGACATCAGGTTAACAATTTTATTTTTATTCCATGACAACAAATTTTGGAATACGTCTCAAATATATATAAATAAATGCAATATTTCTTTCGCGAAGGGCAAAGTTAGATATAATAGATTTATAAAGTAACAGTACAAATAACAGAAGATTTTAAATCCATAGCTGAGATAGAGGAAGATTTGTAATTTCAGGAATTTATACTTTCATAATTTCAGGGACCTTGAATCCGTAAATCTCTGGATCTATAATTTTGGAAGTTTTGAAAATTTATTGTTTCATGCAAGTTGGGGTTTATGAGAGTCAGGGTATTCATCGGAGAGTAAGCGCTTATGACAAAAATAAAAATAGCAATTGCAGGAATCGGAAACTGTGCAAGCTCTTTGATACAGGGCATAGAGTACTATAAATCCGAAGATAAAGATCCCATAGGGCTTATGCACATGGACATCGGAGGTTACGGGCCCGGAGATATCAAAGTTGTTGCCGCCTTTGACATTGATGCCAGAAAGGTAGGTAGAGACGTTTCCGAGGCGATATTTGCCCCCCCGAACTGCACAGTAGCTTTTTGTCCTGATGTTCCACTCACAGGTGCGCAAGTAAAAATGGGCAGAGTGCTTGATGGGGTCTCTGACCATATGAAGAATTATGGGGAAAATTACACTTTTATTGTCAGCAAAGAGCCAGAAGCCACAAAAGCAGATATCGTACAGGAATTAAAGGAATCAGGTGCAGATATGCTTCTCAATTACCTCCCTGTCGGTTCTGAAGAAGCTGTCCGTTTTTACGCGGAATGTGCACTTGAAGCAGGGGTGGCTTTTATCAACAATATGCCCGTTTTCATTGCAAGCAATCCGGAATGGGCAAAAAGATTTGAAGAAAAGAATATTCCTATTATAGGCGATGATATAAAAGCCCAGCTTGGGGCAACTATTACCCACAGGGTACTTGCGGATCTCTTTGAAAAACGCGGTGTAAAACTCGACAGGACCTATCAGCTAAACACCGGCGGAAATACCGATTTTCTCAATATGCTTAACAGGAATAGGCTTGCTTCCAAACGCGAATCAAAGACCGAAGCTGTCCAGTCCGTGCTTTCGCACAAGCTTGAGGATGAAAATATCCACATAGGGCCGAGCGATTATGTCGCCTGGCAGAAAGATAACAAGGTTTGTTTCCTGAGGATGGAAGGCAGGCTCTTTGGGGATGTGCCCATGAACCTCGAACTCAGGCTTTCAGTGGAAGACTCTCCTAACTCTGCGGGCGTCGTTATTGATGCTATCCGCTGCTGCAAGCTCGCTCTCGACCGCGGGATAGGAGGAGTGCTTTATTCCCCATCTTCTTACTTTATGAAACATCCGGCTATCCAGTATTCTGATGATGTGGCGTATCGCAGGACTGAAGAATTTATAGCTGGCACAAGAGAACGTTAAAGCAAGAAGGGGAAATCCTCAGGGAGAAAGTCCCTTAAAAATAGTTAATGACAGAAACCCGGAGAACTCCGGGATTTTACACTTTCCTCATTTATCCGATTATGAAGATTTTCTGCAAATCTTTTGCAGTTCAGTATATTTTTCATTTAGACAGGATATTTTCTGTTGATTAGATGTTTTTGTCATATAGGATATTTTCTACCGATAGGATATTTTCATCATAAGGCTATTCTCTGCCAGAAGGAGGTTTCCTGCAGGTTTACCCAGAGATTTTACCAGTTATTTCTACCCGTCTATCGACTTAACGAAGCCCTTCTGCCGTAATTGTAAACTCGGCACTTGAGCCTTCAGGGCGGGAACGGTGCTTATAGAGAATGGCGCGCCTTGTGCCCTCACCTGTTTTTTCCAGCTGAATAATTGTCTTTGAAATATGTTCCAGGGAACTGCCTCCGAGAGGGCGCACTCCTCCGCTGATAACATCCGAGTACACCTGATTTGTTATGATCGCGGCAAAACCGTGTTTACGGGCAAGAGCATGTAAAAATCCTATCTGGTTAGCAAGTTCTCTGCGGCTTTTTATGCCGGTTTCCTCATCTTCGAGCTCGAACCTGTAATATGAAGTTGCAGAATCCAGAACTACAAGCCCGATATTTTCACCTGCTATCCTTTCTATTTCCCTTACGGCTGAATATTGTTCTTCAAAACTGAGAGGCTCGTAGATAATTATGCTCCTTGCTATTTCTTTTGCATTCTCTCCGGCAATCTGCTTGAAACGAACAGGAGAAAGCCCTTCGGTATCTATGAAAATGACCTTCTGCCCCTGCTTTACACACTCCACTGCAAGCTGAATGCATATATTTGTTTTTCCGGTTCCTGCAGCTCCAAAGACCTGAGTTACGATCCCTCTTTCAAAACCTCCTCCGAGAAGGTCATCAAGGGGCTTACAGCCGGAAGATAATAGTTTCTCTATGACGTGACACCTCTTTTTGCACTTAAAAGAGGTATGAAAGACCAGAGATATAATGTTTTTTTCGTAATTTTTTTCCTTTTCCCGGAAAAAAACAGAATACTGGAAATTTAAGGTTTAAATCATGAAATTAAGGAAAATTCGAAAATTTTACAGGAAAATAGACTTATAGAAAATAATAGAAGAAACCTTTCTTACTTATGATACGGTTTTGACATCGATTCTTTGCTACGAACCATATGTTTTTATGGCGCTAAGAAATACTGAAATGTCTTGCCCTAATATATTATAATGTTTTCAAGGATTAAAGCCATATATATGGTATCCATACCTATATCCATTGAAGTGCCTTCCACATAAGATTAAGTCTTCTGTACTTGAAAATATTCTCAGAAATCAGACATTTATTTAAAAACGGAAGCCCTTAAATTTGTCACCAGATCTGGTAACAAATGTCCATCTTTGTATACAAAGTAAGAGGGTTATTGTATCCAGAGGTGGGTTGAAAAACCATTATAAGTAAGATCGGGCATTTAGAATAATTACCTGGAAATAGAGATAAACTTCGCTTTAATAGAGTGGAAATAATATCTAAGGGGCACTCTTTACAAACTGCATGCCCTGTTCCGATATTGCTAACTAGTCTGGAAGAGTTGTTATAGAATTAATGGGTTGGCTAAGGAATGGTACCCGTGCAGGGTTTTGTTTTGTTGCTTTGATGCGCTCTGCGTCAGCACAATCCCTCCTTGCACAATGGAAATAAAAGTAAAATGTAATAAAGATGCATGTGAAAGGCATGCAAAACAAGAATAAAAAACAGAAGAATGCTGTACCATAGATATGAGGGGCGCAAAGTATGACAAAAGTAATAGTTTACACAACCGAACGTTGTCCTAAATGCAACAAATTGAAGAAATTTCTGGAAGCGAATTCAGTACCTTTCGAAGTGGCAGATATGTCCACACCGGAAGCTCTGACAGAACTGCGTTTCAACGGAGTATTTACAGTGACAGCACCTGTATTGCAGATTAAGGATAATACGTTCCTCACGCATGACGAACTTTTCCGCGGGGAAGAAGTGGACTCAGAAAAGATTCTGGGAATTATATAACACAGCACCTGAAAATTTAAAAACGCTTAAAAACTTTGCAGATTCCATCCTATCACTAAACGATTACCGAAGATGAGAAAATGACAGGCGAGATTTTCTTAACCGACGATGAATTATCCGATAGCCAGCCAGTGCGAAAAGTACTCAGCGGGCTCTCTATTTCTTCCCTTTCCAAAAATGACCAGTTATCTGACAATCAGCCCGTACAGAAAACACTCGACGGGCTGTCTGTCTCTCCCCTCCCTAAAGTCAGGACAACAGAAGGCTTCATTCTTAACTGGGACAGGAATATCATTGTAAGCCAGCTTTTGAAGGAAACAAAACTGAGTGAGATCTTCTACAGCAAACCTGCAATTACAAAAGAAGAAGCTGTTGATATTGCAAAAGAAGCCGAAAAAATTATCAGGAAAATGAATATCAAATTCCTTTCAGGCCCTCTTATCCGGGAAATAGTAAATAATATTCTGCTTGACAGAGGGCATGTGGAATGGAGAAATATAATGACAAGGGTCGGAGCATCGGTTTACGATGCTTATGAGATCGACTCAGGATATGGCTTTGGGGCAAACGACAATGCAAACCAGTTGAACAACGCCGAGACATCCCATAAGAGAAAAGCAGACAAAATGTCAAAAGAGCAAAACCTCCTCCTGATGCCAAAAGAGCTTGCAGACCTGCACCTTAGCGGCGATTTCCATATCCACGACCTTGAATATATGGGCACAAGACCTTTCTGCCAGGACTGGGACCTTAGATATTTCTTCTATTACGGGCTTATGCCTGATGGGGTAGGTACACAGTCAAGTGTCGCAAAACCTGCAAAGAATGCCGAAGTAGCATTTCTGCATGCTGTTAAGGCGATGGGGTCAGCTCAGACTAATTTCGCAGGTGGTCAGGGTTTTTACAATTTCCTTACCTTTATTGCACCTTACCTGGAGGGTAAGTCCGAAGTTGAAATAAAACAGCTCATGCAGATGTTTGTCTACGAAATGATGCAGATGATGTGTGCAAGAGGAGGACAGACCGTCTTTTCTTCAGTCCAGCTTTCACCTGGCGTTCCAAAGCTCTGGAGAAACATTCCGGTTGTGGCTATGGGTAAGGTCTGGAATGGAAAGCAGGCACCCCTAAGGACCTATGGGGAATTTGAAAAAGAGGTCCGCCTCGGGTTTAAAGCTCTTATGGATGTCATGCTTGAAGGAGATGCCTGGGGCAAACCTTTCAGTTTCCCCAAGCCTGAAATATCTCTTGAGCCCGACTTTATGGAAGAAGACGAGAGCTTTAACAGTGCCCACCCCGAACTTCCGACCTATAAGGAGCTTTACAGGTTAACATTTGAGCTAGCTGCCAAATTCGGGACTCCTTACTTTGACAACCAGCTCCCAGAGTATAGAGGCGCAGGAGAAGGGATTTCATGCTACCAGTGCTGTGCTTACCAGTTTTCTGCAAACCCTACGGATGATAAAGAATTTGACGATAAGCTGCATTTCAGGGATGGAAAGCATTTCTCAATGGGCTCATGGATGGTCCTGTCCTTAAATTGCCCGAGGGCTGCATACAGGGCTGAATACGATGACGAAAAGCTTTTCTCCGAGCTCAAAACCCTGATGAACAAAGGGGTCGAAGTTTTCAAAATTAAGCGAAAATGGATGAATAGCCTGATAAAGAAAAACAGAATTCCTTTCGCAGCCCAGTGCCCAAAAGATCCTACCACCGGAGAAAAAGGAGCAATGGCTGTAGACTTTGACAGCCTCGTATATACGATTGGAGTCGTAGGGATCAATGAAATGGTCCAGTACCACACAGGTTACCAGATCCACGAGTCTCCTGCTGCGTATAAATTTGCCATCAGGGCTATGTTTGAAATGAAAATGCATGCCCAGAAGCTTTCGAAAGAGAATGGCATGGAAATTGCCCTTGCGAGAACCCCTGCAGAAACAACAGCCCAGCGCTTTGCAGTCTCAGACATCCTGCACAGGGAATATGCCGACAAAGCAAAAATCACCATTAAAGGTGACCTGAAAGCCGCAATGAAAGAATTCAATGAGACAAGAGACCTGCCAATTTACTATACTAACGGAACCCACATCCCTCCCGGAGCTGATGTTTCTTTGCCTGAGAGGATAAAATACGAGCATACTTTCTTCCCCATAGTGGACGGAGGAAATATCATGCATATCTGGCTTGGAGAAGGAAAACCGGACCCTGACGGCTTACAGGAGCTTGCTATGCATATAGCAAAGAATACCCAAACGGGGTATTTTGCTTTTACAAGGGATATGACCGTATGCACCGACGAAGGGTATGTAGCGACCGGTCTGCTGGACAAATGCCCGAAGTGCGGGTCTGAACATGTGCAGCACCTCTCAAGGATAACAGGATACCTCCAGTCTGTTGAAGGCTGGAACAGGGGTAAGCGTCAGGAACTCAAGGACAGGAAAAGATATACCTCAAGGGAACTCAGGTAAGAGTTCCTTTACCTTTTTTATATCAAACCCAAAGAGGCACGAATTTAAAATGGTAACTGGTATGAAAGTGAATTATGCGGGCACCATCCCGATCTCGACCCTTGACTGGACAGGAAAGGCTGCCATTACCATTTTTTTTAGGGGATGTCCCCTTCGCTGCCCTTACTGCCAGAACCATCCATACATTGAAGGATCAAGCCTGGTAGAACTTGATTTTATAGAAGAAAAGATCAAAGCATCAAAACCTTTTGTAAGTGCAGTCGTTTTTTCTGGAGGGGAGCCACTTATGCAGGAGGCTGTCATTCCCCTTGCAGAATTTGCAAAAAAGCTCGGGCTTTCAGTAGGGATACATACAAACGGCTGTTATCCTGAGAGAGTAGCAGAACTGATTGATCGAAACCTGGTTGATAAATTCTTCATCGACATAAAAGCCCCTCTTGATGATCCAAAACTCTACGTAAAGGTTGCCGGCTGGAAAGAATACGGAGAAATAAACAGTATCTCCAAAGAGGCTCCGGAATGGATCGTTGCAGCTGTTACAGAAACAATAAAGACAGCAGACACCAGTGGCACTGAACTGGAACTCCGGACAACCGTAATCAGAGGCCTTATCGGAGATAAAAATGAAATATCCCTGATAGCAGCCTGGATCGCGAAACATATAAAAAATAGAGAAGCCACTTACGTGTTGCAGCAGGGAATTCCGGAGTACAGCCTGCAGGAAGAACTCAGGGGGATCAGGGTTCTGGAAAGAGAAGAACTTTTCGAGCTTGGAAAAATAGCAAAAGGCTTCCTGAAGGATGTAAGGATAAGGACAAAAGAAGAAGGTATAGAAGCTCTTTAATTTGAAATGATCAGGCAGCTCGATCTATACCGGAGTCCATCTTTACCGGATAGCAGATATCTTACATGGGCACAAATGTAGAACAGTGATAAGGCATTTACTGTGCAACAAGACAGTTACTGTGCAACAAGGCAGTTACTGTGCACGGTCTATTCTTCTTAACTCTTTGTTACTTGCTTTTTCTATACTCTTTTTTATATATTATTCTTAGCCTGTTTTCCTTATATCCCTTTTTACCTTTTTTCCTACAATACTTAACTCTTTTTTTATTATTGTTTATTTACGCATAGACTTTTAAAGGAAATACGTATTTTTAGGTTCAAATTCATTTGAAGTTTACAAAAGTCTTATACATGCCGAAGAATAAAAAGAAATTGATTCAACCCCTGACTAAACCCCATAAATTATCTGACTTTGGGTTCGAGTTCTGTGAATAGAGGGCAGATAATGAAGGATATGCATCCCGAAGCATCTCTCATAGCATATCCGGCAATATTCTTCTGCACTCTTTCCTCTACCCTGAAACAATACCGAAAACTCTGTAATATGCCACCAAAAATTTGTGTAACCTTCACGGTTACAAAAGCTAGATAAAGGAGAGGAACTCAGTCCATTTTAGCCCGGAGAAAAGAGAAGTATCTATAAAAAAGGAAAGCGAAAGTAATCGCTTCTGAAAAATGATTATGAAAGTCACAAAAGTATCTTCAATCGGGGAGCGCGCTTTAATCTCCCGCTTATCTGAGATTTTCAATGCCCCTGAAGGAGAGGATAGAGGACAGGAAGGAATCCTCGTAGGTGCCGGTTCCGATGACTGTGCTGTCCTTGACCTGAAAGGCGAAGACTGTCTGGTTGTCACAACTGACATGCTGCACAGGACTACGGATTTTCCTGCAGAGATGACTCCCTGGCAGATGGGCTGGATGTCCGCAGCTGTAAACCTCAGTGATATCGCAGCCATGGGCGCAGAACCCTCAGGTCTACTTATAGCAATAGGCATGCCTGCAGACACTGAAATTGCTTTTGTTGAAGATCTTGCAAGAGGCATACAGGCGTGTGCCGAGTTCTGTGGAACCAACGTTATAGGAGGCGACCTTGATACTCATGCAGAACTGACAATAACTGGGACAGCCCTGGGAAAAGTAAAAAAAAGCCAGATCCTCCTGCGAAAAGGGGCAAAGCCGGGAGATCTTGTCTGTGTTACTGGCTATACAGGCTCTGCAGGAGCGGCACTTAAGGCGCTTCAGTCGAAAAAGCCAGTCAGTGAAGAGGTTTTGAAAGCTCTTTTTGAACCTATCCCCCGAATAAAAGAAGCTCGTCAACTGGCTGAGTCGGGTGCAGTAACATCGATGATGGACACAAGCGACGGGCTTGCTATGTCTCTCCATGACCTTTCCAGGCAGAGTAAAGTAGGTTTCAAAATAAAGGAAACTGCCCTTCCTGTTCTTCCGGAAGTTAGAGAATTCGCTTCAGGCCCTGAGGAACTGCTCGAATTCGCCCTTTACACAGGCGGAGACTTCGAACTTATTTTTACGGCTGACCCCGGACGGCTGAAAAAAGTACAAAATATATGTAACTTGACCATCATAGGGGAATGCACAGAGTACGAGACTGGTATTGTGCTTGAATCTCCTGAATGCAGGGTGACTGCTATAAAACAGCTAGGATACCAGCAACTAAAAGCTAAAAAGGCTGATCAGGTTTCTTGAATAAACTGATATTAACCCCCATCAAAAGTCTGGAGTGAGAAAACTAAGAGCTATGGACTCAAAAAGCCCACACTGTTGTAAAGATAGACAGATTCCAGGCTAAATTGACTAAATTTGTAACTATATAATTTATGCACAAGGTTCAGAAGGATTGAATATGAAAACAGCTAGCCTACAAATATTTACAGCACTTCTGGCGCTGGGGCTATTATTCTGCGGGACCGCGGCTGCAGTTCCGAGTGTAATAGGAGTGATTTCCCCCGATCAGAATTCTACTGTTACAGGGACGGTGGGTTCAACTCAAATATTCACCATCCCCCTAAACGAAAATGCGAACGTTACATGGACTGAAAACGGAGTCCCTACAACGTTACCGACTGATGCCAATAATGTTGCAACCCTCAATCACATTCTTCAACTGGGTTCATACCAGGTAACAGCTGCCATAGACGGTGTAGGGCAAATAGCAGCCTGGAATGTTCAGAATGCAGCGGGAGTTCCAGTAATTACTTTATCTTCACCATCCGGTTCAAGTGTCAGCAGTAATGTGGGAGCAACACAGACATTCACTGCAACTGTGAGCCAGACAGCAAATATGTCATGGTATCTTAATGGAAATTTCCTTTACACAAACTCGTCTGTAGATTCATCTTCATACACCAATAGTTCCGTAGTGGCAGGCTCATATACACTTGAAGTAAGAGCGGAGAATGCTAATGGAACCGCAGAATCGAAATCCTGGACATGGACGGTAGGGACAACCGGAATACCTGTCAATTTTGATCCGTCCGAAGGAACGGTTAATGTATCTCAGGCAGGGTCCAGGACCTTCTACGTCAATTCTACAAATAGCCAGAACCTGAAAGTTGAGTGGTTTGTTAATAACGAAATGAAGAAAACCCAAGAAGGTGTGACTTCCTCTTCTTATGACTTTAATGAAACCACATCTTCTGGCAGCTATAATCTTTCTGCAGTAGTCACAGATCCCAGCGGTAATTACGACTCATCTACAAAAACGTGGACAGTTAATGTCCAGGATAAGTATTATACAAGCGGGAACAGGATCTGGGACGAAAGCCTCGGGATGTCCACTACATACACATGGACTGCCCAGAGTTACTCAGGCTTCTTCTACGACCTTGATACCGGTGTTTCTTCTGAAGAAATGACTATCAAGGATATAGGCAGAAACATAGATGAAGGGAATATTGAGTATAGCACAAAACCCACTGAAACCAAGTTTGAATATGGGAGCTGGGGCGACTACCAGATAATAGGGTTCATGGCAGAGAAATACTTTGCAGGCTACGGTGATAACACCACAGTTGAAGGAGTGGACAGGGTAAGCCTGATATCCGACGGAGTGCTTGCTAAAATCCTGACGGACAATGATGACAAAAATTCCGCATATTCGGGAGATTCCTTTGAGCTTGAAGATGGCTATGCACTGAACATTGTGGAAGTCGATGTTAATGGAAAGAGTGTCTGGATTCAGCTCGAAAAAGACGGAGATGTGGTGGATGATGACTTCATTACTTCGAATAGTGACTACGTCTATGAAACCGATATTGGAGAAGCAGAAGATGTACCTATAATCATAGTCCATTTCGGTACTGTTTTCGCAGGCACCGAGACTTCTGCTGTCTTCATACAGGGTATCTTCCAGGTCTCAGATACGTATATAGAACTTGCAAATGGAGATTCATACGGGGAAATGGAAGTTACTTCTCTCAGCAGTGATGAAATAAAAATGAAGAACGAGGACGATATAAGCCTTGATAAAGGTGATACAGTCGACCTTATGGGTAAGATACAGATTCAGGTAGCTGATGACAGTGTACTGCGTTTTGCCCCTATACTTGATACTTCTGAGGAAGGAATTTACGAACTACGCGGAACTGTCTACGACAAAGAAGTCGATGGGGATTCTCTTCCGACATGGACGCCTTACAACTTTGAAGGCTTCTATTACAACATAGATGAAGGGATAGGAACCGAAAAGCTTGAAATTCAGCAGCTGGATGGCAGGGATATCCCCTCAGGGAAACTTGTTTACACTTCCACACCCCAACCTGTCCAGTTTGAATACAAAAGCTGGGGCAATTTCACAGTCGTCGGTTTCATGGCAGAAAAATACTTTGCAGGATATCCTGATGGCACCGTTGGCGGAGAAATTGGCAGAGTGAGCCTCCTTTCGGATAATGTCCTTTCGAAAGTTCTTACAGACAGTGACGATAGAGAGTCGATGTACTCAGGTTCTGCCCTTATACTTGAGGAAGGTTATTCTCTGAATATCCTTGAAGTTGATGTTAATGGAGAGTCCGTCTGGGTCCAGCTTGAAAAGGATGGAGAAGTGGTAGATGACGATTTCATCTCATCAAATGATGACTACATCTATGAAGCCGACCTCGGAGAAGCAGAAGATGTACCCATAATTATTGTCCATTTCGGCACTGTTTTCGCAGGAACTGAGACCTCTGCTGTCTTTACTCAGGGAATCTTCCAGATCTCGGACGAATACATCGAAATCAATAACGGGGATACCTTCGAAGAAATGGAGATCAGCAGTGTTTCAGAAAGCGGAATTACAATGAAGAACGATGACAACATCGGACTTAGCGACGATGAGACCATTGATATTATGGGAGATGTCAAGTTCAAGACAGCTGATTCCAGTACTATCAGGTTCTATCCTTTCGTGGAGGTAGAAACCGAAAGTGGAGCCAGCAGGGAACTCAAAATAAATTTGCCTGATGAGATCATTGTAGGTGACACTTTTGATATTGAAGTGAGTGCAGGCGATAATCCGATCGAAGGTATTACCGTAAAAGTCAACACAAGCAGCATAGGCAAAACTAACGCTGACGGGATAGTTGAATACACTGCAGAAGAGGAAGGGACTTTCAAGGTATCTGCAGAAAAAGATGGTTACACAACTGCAAACAAAAACATGAAAGTTATTCCTCCGAAAGAGAAGATGAGCCTTAACATTTCTCCTGAAACAGTATATGTAGGAGACACAATAACGATAGAGGCATTAAAAACGATTGGAGGAGATCCAATTGAAGGTGCAAACATCTCAATCGGCAGTGAAGCCCTTGGAAAAACCGGGTCCGACGGAAAGATTACATATACCACTGAGGAAGTTGGCAAGATCAAAGTCAGCGCTACAGCATCAGGGTTCCTTGACAAAAGTGTTGACGTTGATGTAAAGGACTATGAAGCTATCTTCAAATTCTCCAACCTTGTAATCGATCCGATAGAAGTTAGAGCCGGCAAGGAAACGACAATTACTGTTGATGCCGAAAACACGGGTAATGCTGCAGGGGACTATAATGTAGAACTATTTGTAAACGAAAGTTCTGTTGATTCCCAGCAGATTTCCCTTGGTGTGGGAGAAAGCACAACAGTGACCTTCGAACACAGCGAAGAAACTCCAGGTACATATACGGTAAAAATAGCGGATCAAGAGGCTACATATACGGTAAAAGAGAAGTCTTCCGCACTGCTGTATGCCTTGATAGCTATTATCCTGCTATTGGGCGGCGGAATGGCTTATCTGTTTACCAAAGGTGGCTGGACCGTAGCAACCCTGCAGTCAAAAGTAGACGAACTTATTAAATCGGCAAACTTGAAAAAATAAAAGTAAGAAAAAGCCGACAAAAGTTTAATCAAAGTAAACTTAAAATTCCCGCGTACTTAATTAACGCGGGCTTTTTTTATTTTTTAAAGCAACGAATTTATTCCATTTTCTTAAGTGCAAGCTCGATTGCATCTATGAGGCTGCTTTTCGGAATAATGGTTGTTACAGGAATATTCAGGATCTTTTCGACAGTTGGGCTAACTATAGGAGCACAGACCAGGGCTTTTGCTCCGTCTCTTTCAGCGTTGACAGCTGCTATTATGGCTTCTTCCATTGAGGTCGCCGAATACTCTCTTATAGTAACGAGCCTGCCAGCAATTTTTTTCTTTGTCTCCACTATATTATCAAGTACGGACCTGGCTGCAATTACAGCGATAAATTCTCCGCTATCCGACTCCTTAATATCACGGATTGTTTTTACAACCTGACGAAGAGTTTTTATGTTAGGGTCCCGGTTACCCGATAGGATCTTATAGAGGGTGCTCGGGGGGATGTTCGCCTTTTTTGCAAAATCCACTGCAGTCAGGTTAAGGTCTTCCTTAATAACAGCGGAAAGTGTTTTCTGAAACACTTCATCAGACTCAAACGCGGATTTGATGACCTTGTCTGCAACGTTCATAAAAATTCAACCTCTGATCCTGTAAAAAATTTTAATAAATATGAAAGATTTACGTTTTACAGGAGTTTTGTTCCTGAATGAGAAATACCTCCAGAAGTATTAATACATTTGGGCTATAATAGGAAGGCATCTGAGAAAGTATATATAGTAAATTTCAAAGAATATACACGTAAGAGATTAGTTTTTATTTTTATGGAAATTCTTTCATGCAAGAAATGAAAGAATGGGAGGGGAGGTCTTCTTGAATAAATTTACAAAAAGACAGCAAAAAATGGGGTTAAAAATCCGCAGGATTTTCCCAAAGAGAGTCCTTTCCCAGTAGATCTTATTTAGCAGGTGAGATCTATTAGTGTTAGAAGAGGCAATTATTGAGGTGAAGTTTTGAAAAAATCGAGCATACTTATCCTTACTTTACTGCTGATCGCATCTATCTTCGCATCAGGTTGTGCTGATAATGAAGATGATATTACCGAATTGAATATCGGGTACCAGCCAAGTACACATCAGATCGCATATATGACTGCCTATGAGAAAGGATGGTGGCAGGAAGATCTTGAACCTTATGGGATTACAAAAATAAATGAATATCAATTCCCTACAGGTGCTCCCGAAATGCAGGCTATGATGGCTGGAAGCCTGGATGTAGCCTATGTTGGAGCAGCTCCCGCTATTACAGCTCTCAGCCAGGGTCTTGACGCAAAGATTGTTGAACCTGTACAGATTAACGGTTCAAGTATCGTTCTCAGGCCTGAGTTTGAGTATGAAAGCCCCGAAGATCTGAAAGGGCTCAAAATAGCCACTTTCCCTCCAGGAACGATTCAGGACACCCTAATCAGAAACTGGCTTAAGGAAAACGGACTTGATCCTGAGAAGGATGTAACAATTCTTGGAATGACTCCAGGAGATGCTGTCACCGCTATTTCAGCTAAACAGGTCGATGCAGTCTTCCTTCCGCACCCTTCACCCTCAGTAATTGAAGCTGAAGGCAATGGGCGTACTATCGTACAATCTGGAGAAATGAGCCCTAACCATGCCTGCTGTGTACTCCTGGTGAGTGGGGAACTTATCAGAGAGCATCCTGATATCGTGGAGCAGATTGTAAAGACCCATATTAAAGCAACAGAATACAACCTGGCAAATCCGGACGAAGCTGCCCAGATCTACTCAAACAAGACCACAGAAAACGTGGAAGTTATAAGGACGTCTATTGAGGAATGGGACGGAGAGTGGATTACAGACCCCGAACTGATTAAAGAATCAACTGTCGAGTATGCAAACATCCAGTATGAACTCAATTACACCCAGAAATCTCTGACAGAAGAAGAAATATTTGATACTAGCTTCTACGAAAAAGTCGTAAATGAAGAGTAAAAAGAAAAAATCGGAATAAATATTTAAAATATGTTCAACTGTCCCAATTATAAAAAGGGTCAGTTTGAACTTCAATTTATTATAGAAACTGAAAACTGCCGGAAAGATAAAAAACTAAGAATCCTTTTAATTAGGCATGAAAACTAATTTCATAAAAACAATCGAAGAAAAAGGCATTGAAGCGTTATCTCTTTTACTCGCAGTTGCCATATGGCAACTTGTAGCAGACAGAATCGTCCAGAATAGGTTGCTTCTGCCAAGTTTTTATGATGTGGTCGTCTCTTTTTCCGTCGTTGTCAAAAGCGGACTAATTTATACTGATACCCTGACAAGTTTGCTTCACTTTGCAACAGGTATTGCTGCTGCATTTTTAATAGGAATTCCTCTGGGAATAGCTATGGGATGGTTTAAAGCAATAAACACGGCAATCGATCCCATAATAGAAATCCTGCGCCCTATTCCCCCTTTAGCCTGGATTCCTTTTGCAATAGTGTGGTTCGGACTTACCCAGCAGGCAGCAGGTTTTATTGTGTTTGCAGGGATGATTTTTCCTATTATCATCAATACGTATACAGGTTTCAAAAACGTACCGAGAGTGTATGTTGAAGCAGCAAAGGTCCTCGGATGTACACGGAATATAGACCTTATACGTTATATTGCGGTCCCCTCAGCCATGCCTTCGATCGCTGCAGGAATCAGGATCGCAATGGGTGTGGGCTGGATGTGCCTTGTAGCTGCGGAAATGTTCGGGGTCAGTGCCAGTGGACTTGGTTATCGTCTATGGCATAATTACTACCTGCACAGGATGGATTTCGTACTTGTTTATATGCTCGTTCTGGGATTCATAGGTCTTTTAATTGACCGCTTCTTCAGGCATTATGTAGACTCAAAACTGCTCAGATGGAGCTCAGGGACTGTGATATAAAATGGGAAGAGTTAGTATAAAAAATGTTTCGCGTATCTTTAGCAAAAAAGAGGATGGGTCCGGGACCGAAGCTCTGCATAACATAAGTTTTGATGTGAAGGACGGGGAGTTTATCTGTCTCCTTGGGCCTTCAGGCTGCGGCAAGACAACACTCCTCCGGATAACTGCAGGACTTGAGACCCTGACCTCAGGAGAAATTATGTTAAACGGAGTAACCATAACAGGCCCTGACCCGAAAAGGGGCATGGTTTTCCAGCAATATTCTCTTTTTCCCTGGAGGACGGTTATAGACAACATTACATTTGGGCTGGAAATGCAGGGAATTAAAAAGAATGAAGCCCGAAAGCAGGTAGAGAAGTATATAGACCTTGTGGGTTTAGGGCAGTTTAAAAACAGCTACCCGCATGAACTTTCAGGAGGTATGCAGCAGAGAGCAGCCATTGCAAGAGCTCTTGCTAACGAGCCTGAGGTCCTCCTTATGGACGAACCTTTTGGCGCTCTTGATGCCCAGACCCGAAATATACTCCAGGATGAACTTCTCAAGATATGGGAACAGAAACATGTAACATTTCTCTTTGTAACGCATAGTGTGGATGAGGCTGTTGTCCTCTCTGACAGGATAGTAGTTATGACCTCAAGGCCCGGAAGAATAAAGGAAATTGTAAATGTAGAATTGCCCCGCCCTCGGAGCCGCACAAGCCTGGAAGTAAACCTTTTGCGAGATCATGTTCTCAAACTTCTGGAAGAAGAGAGGTTCAGCAAGTAAACGCTTAAAAAAAGAAGGTCATTAAAAAAGGTTGCAGATAAGGAATTCCTGAGAAAGTGGAAAGTAGTTACAAAAGCTAAAAATCGTTATTCAGCTCGAATAATTACTTTTGTCAGCGGTTCTACTTTTTTCACTGCAACTTTTCCCACAAGCTCGAGAGTTCCTCCAGCTTTTACCGAACCGAGAGAGCACCCAGGTCTTACGCGGATATCCCCTTCACAGGCTGCAATATTTACTCTTGCTTTATCGAGAAGAACAAGTTCGGAAACTGTTTCTATACTGCCTAGAATTTTTGCTGCCGCACAGACAAGGGCACTTTTTGCTTTCACATTGCCCTGGGTAATCGAACCTTTCCCGAGTTCGAGCTTTCCGGTCACGGTAAGGTTTTTCCAGAACTTTACGTCCTGCCCTACAATAACGTTACCGTCCAGCATGATATCTTCTTCAAAAAAAGATCTTTTTTCAATCACATACGTGTTGGACCGGGGGTGGTACTTGATAAAGCGCATCATTAGAAATCACTCCGGGTTTCTGTCCCCGGCTGTCGATAAAAGAAAGCCGTAAACAAAAGTTTTTAAGGCACGGTAAAAACTTTGCCAATTGGATTTCAAAGTATGATTGAATATCTATTATATAATAGCATCGAATGTTCACTATCAGAAGCCCCGGAAAAAGCCTGGTAAGGGATATTAGAAAATGAATTGAAAAAAAGAGGTTCCGGCGAGCTCTGAAAGCCGGAATCGGTAGAAATATCTGAAGTAAAAAGTGAGACTGAAAATAGTAATGTAACTTTTCAGTCCTGCTTTATTATTTCGAATTGTCCTGTTCACTCAACAAGGCTGGCAAAACCGTATTTGGGAAGTACCCTTTCGATTTTAATGCGGACTTCATCGCCGACCTTGGTGCCCGGGACAAAGATTACAAAGCCCTCTATGCGGGCAATGCCGTCTCCCTGGCGGGCAATGTCCTGAATTGTAACGTCGTAGACTTCGCCTTCTTCAACAGGAACAGAGCGACTTTCTTCTCTGAACATTAAAATCACCTTTAATCAGGTTAAGATTTAGGTAGCCGGGTATTTTTCTTAACCCAGGCTTACTCAACAACGCTTGCAAATGCAAACTTGGGAAGAACTCTTTCGACCTTAATGCGGACTTCATCGCCGACCTTGGTGCCCGGGACAAAGATTACAAAGCCCTCTATGCGGGCAATGCCGTCTCCCTGGCGAGCAATATCCTGAATTGTAACATCGTAGACTTCACCCTCTTCGACAGGGACTGAGCGACTCTCTTCTCTGAACATGAAAACCATTCCTTTAATTCACTTAAAACTTTAGTATTAATTTAATAACATTAATTTAATATCCTTGCAGGATTACTCAACAACACTTGCAAACGCAAATTTTGGAAGAACCCTTTCGACCTTAATCTGGACTTCATCGCCAACACTGGTGTTAGGGACAAAGACTACAAAACCTTCGATACGGGCAATGCCGTCTCCCTGGCGAGCAATGTCCTGAATTGTAACATCGTAGACTTCACCCTCTTCGACAGGGACCGGGCGACTTTCTTCTTTGAACATTAAAATCATTCCTATAATTTACTTTAATTAGACTTAAAATAATTAATTTTCTCAACCCAAACTTACTCAACAACGCTTGCAAATGCAAATTTCGGAAGTACCCTTTCGACCTTAATCTGGACTTCGTCGCCTACACTCGTATTCGGGACAAAAACCACAAAACCTTCGATACGGGCAATGCCGTCTCCCTGGCGAGCAATATCCTGAATAGTTACGTCGTAAGTTTTGCCCTCTTCAACGGGCACAGAAGTACGTTCATCTCTAAACATTAGATTCATTCCTTTGACTTCTACTAATTAGCTTATAAAAGCTCCATCGATAGAACAGAAAAGAGTAAAAACAGTACTTAACATGCCAAACTTGAAAAACCAAATTTAGGAAGTACACATTCTACTTAATCTATTATGGTAAATTAATCCCCAATAGAGCTTCGGATAAGTCAATTAATTGGTCATACTCATATTCGCTTGTATATAATGTTTTGCTTTAGTGTATCTAAGAAAAGAAAAATAAAAAAGTCAGGAAATTATCTGAAACTTGATTTCCGGAATTTTGAGCTCTTACTTCAAAAACACAATAAGTAATGACAAATTATTGATAAAGAATATAAAAAATAAAACTATTTTGAATAAAACTGGCTTTTTCTATAAAAAGTAACTGCTTAACATAAAAGTCAGATTTGGAGAACATTAAGACGAAAACAGGAAAAAATCTCGTATTAAATTTCTAAATAACTATTGTAATTAGTCGCATAGGCGCAATCTATAAATATTTGAACATACATTCTGAGAGTCGCTCATTAAATCAGAACAACAATGCGTGGGCCCGTAGCTTAGTCAGGCAGAGCGATGGACTCTTAATCCATAGGCCGGGGGTTCAAATCCCTTCGGGCCCGCTAATCTCATAATTTCTTAAAGATTCTCTTTTATAATACTCTACCTTTACATGGATCTTTCGAGATTTTTGAGCTAATTCCATCCTTTTATCTATCTTTTATCTACCTTTTATCTGTTCTCTTATTCCTTTTTTACTTTTTTACCGGCAGTGCCGCGAATTTACTGCAAATTCAAAGCCAATTTTTTGGATACTATATGTGAGACAGGTCTATTGATGTCGAATTTTTGACTCAAAAACTTTTTAAAATTTGTAATTTTACAGAAAAATTGGCACACTGCCCTTTTACCTTATTCGACCCCTTTACCTTATTCGACCCTTTTATCCTCCTGAATCTTTAGTACTACTTTGAATCTTCTGTATTGCCCTGAATCTTTTACTTACCCCGGAACTTTTGAATTATTTAATATGCCCGAAAAGTATGTTTTGCGGGAAAACTACACCCTGTCCAAAAAATTCCTGGCACTTCAACCACTAAAGAAAAGCTGTTCACTAAGAACTTCTACCAACAAAGAATCTGTATTAATACAAGTTAATCAATAGAAAGAGGTAGAAAAAGCCGAAGGAAGAAGTTATCAATCAGAAAAGACAAAAATAAAAATAAAAAGAAGAAAAAATGGAGTGCAACCTGATGCCAAAAGTAAGTGTCGAAATCCCTCAGGAACTTCTGGATGACCTTAATAAGCATGTGGGAGATAACAAAAAGTTTGTTAGCCAGTCTGATGCTATCCGAACCTCTATCCGTAAAATGCTGGATATGATGGATGAGATAGATAGAAGACATGGAAGGCTTAATGAATAAATTATTGATTTATTTTGATAATGATGTATTTTGAATAATATACACACAGGGCTGAAATCTAGTTATAACTAAAGATGAAATCTAAAGGTTATAACTAAAGGTTATAGCTGAAGGTTATAACTAAAGGTTATAGCTGAAGGTTATAAAAAAGAGAAGATTTTGGATTAAAGTAAAGATAGTAGATATAAATGAAAGCTAAAGATTTTAAAGGAAAAGTTATAAAGCTTAAAGTAAAAAATTTTAAAAAAAGCACGAGATTCAAATAAGGAAGTATATAAAAACATATATATATTTTTAATTCGACATCTTATTCGACTAACAACCTTATTCAACTTAAAAACTGCCAGAAAAAAACGACCCCTTTATTTCTACTGTATTTTGGGATCAGTAAACTAATTTTGTGAAATTTCCGATGTTCAGCATAGTTTCTACTGGAAAGAAAAATAGGGGCTGATCCTTTAAGATATTCGTTGAATATACAACTGCTAACGGCTGAATTATCAAAAAGAAAAGATTTTCAGGGTTAGAGGTTTTCCCTGAAATTCCTGATTCCCTGCGCAACGTTAGAAAGCAGAATGAAAGCTATTCTCTGGTTAGGCCATGAGCCAAGGCCACAGTCAGGACCCACGTATTTTATCAGGCTGCCAAAACGCCTGTAAGCCAGTTTCAGTCTTTTTTCAATTACTTCCGGGGTTTCCAGCTGAGAGACGATTTCAGGAATGTATTGCTGGTCTTTCCAGATATTGGTACAGTATCTCTCATTAAGAATTCCTGCAAGGGAATATATATCCGTCCTTGCAATTCCGAGCCTCAGGAAAGAATCCGTATCTTCAAGTATTTTTTTGTCGATAAGTTCCAGATAAGAAGGAGTACCTGCAGATTCCACGCCTATCACATTGATCGTTGGGGTTTCGCAGGCAAGATTGTAATAAAGAGCGGAATGAAGGTGAATCTCCACATCAGCTCCCCATTTGCTTGCTGACCTGGAAGCTTCGGTCAGGGCAGAGATGATGTCATTCTCGTCAAAAGCAAGTTCGGGATTCAGCCCTATACTCGGCTCGTCAATTGAAACCGTTGCGATCTTAAAGTGTTTTGCAGACCTCATTGAGTTCCGAACGAATTTGTTTATGCTTTTTGCAAAAAGAGAGTATATATCGGTGTACCGAGTACCTCCGAATTCTTTGAGATAAAGCTCGGTTGGACCGGTCACACAGATCCGGACTTTTAAGGTTTCTCCGAACTTTTCTTTATAGGCTTTTGCGACTGTTTCTATGGCCTCAAGCTCTTCAATCTTTGCGCACTCCAGCTTTACCTCAAAGGGGCTTTCTGTGCATTCAGAAGCCCTGATAACCTTAAGGAACTGCTCATTCATATCCTGATACTGGGGATAAGTAGGGACTTCTACGCCTGCATCAATTTTCTGCTGAAAGGCATCATTGATAATAGTAAAGAGTTTCTCATCTTCCGCTCTTGTTTTAAAGGCATTCTTGACCCATTCCTTGCTGACTCCTTCAGGCAGGGGATAGCTTCCTATATCGTCAAAGATGATTTCTTGCATGTTCTTTAGTATACCTGTAAGAATTTATTGTTATTGGAAAAACAGTAAAATTATAAAATAATAGATGAGAAGTGAAAGAGAGCATCTTCTCTAATTATATTCAAAGTTACTTCCTGAGTTACTCCGCATTTCTGATTTATTCGCGGTTTTTCATCTCCAGGTTAAATTCATTGATGCCTTTTGCCGTGTTCTCAAGCAACCTGAAAGCGAGTTCCTGGTCCGGCCAGAACGCCAGTCCACAATCAGGACTTGCATACTTTATACGGTCCCCGAGAACTGAGTAAGCTTTTTCAAGCCTCTCCTTTACGAGGCCAGGGGTTTCTATCTCAGTAACAATTTTTTGCATATACTCTTTTTCCTTCCAGGCATTGACCCCATAGGTTTCATTAACCATACCTATGAGGCTGGAAATGTCAGTCCTAGAAACACCGAGCCTTATGTAAGTATTTGAGTCCTCAAGAACCTGTTTGTCCATAAGATCTATGTAAGAAGGAGTTGCAGCGTACTCAAACCCCATCACATTGATTGGAGTTTCGCAAACAAGTTTGTATTTTAATGGGGAATGCAGATGAATCTCCACATCCGCACCCTGTTTTCGCGCGTAAGTGGAAGCCAGAGTAAGGGCAGAGATAATATCAGAGTCAGAAAACTGAATTCTATCGTTCATGCCGAGACTAGGTTCATCCAGGGCAATAACCCTGATTTTAAAGTTTTTCGCAGTTTTAAACGCTTGCTTTATGAAATTCTCGATATCAAGAGCCATAACATGGTATGCATCTGCAAAAGCGGTTGCCCCAAAAGCCTGAAGATAAAGGTCAGTAGGACCGGCAACACAAACTCTTACCTCCAGG
>OBLN01000132.1_pt1 | contig 27201 bp, 26 predicted proteins | sample 1519301 | NCBI WGS metagenome assembly OBLN01 (sample SAMEA2452533, study PRJEB22499) | sediment metagenome | reverse complement strand
GTTTAACTTTTTTCTGACATTTCCGTAATCAGAACCTCACAAAAATGATTTTTTATATACCTGACTTCAAGAAGTCATTTTTCGGAGGTAGGAAATGAAAAGAACTATGAAGCTCATCGCAGTTGCCCTTCTTATGACGGCTCTTACTGCGGGTTTCGCTTTCGCACGCGATCAGATCAGAATTGTAGGCTCTTCCACAGTATTCCCTTTTTCAAGCTATGTTGCTGAAGAATTCGGAGCAACCACAAAGAACCCCACTCCCGTTGTTGAATCTGTTGGTTCAGGCGGCGGTCACAAACTTTTCGCTGCCGGAGTAGGCACTGACACTCCGGACATCACAAACTCTTCACGCAGAATTAAGAAAAGTGAGCTTGAAGCAGATTTCGCAGCAGGCATCAAACAGGTAATTGAAATTAAAATCGGTTACGACGGAATCGCCATAGCCCATAACAAAAACTCTGCTGATTTCAACCTTACCCTCGCACAGCTCACACTGGCTGTTGCAGATGAAATCCCCGTTGACGGCAAACTTGTTAAGAACACTTACAAAAAATGGTCTGACATAGACAAAAGCCTCCCCAACGCTGATATCCTTGTGTATGGTCCTCCCACATCTTCCGGTACTCGTGACGCTTTTGAAGAACTTGTAATGGAAAAAGCTGCGGGCAAAATTGCAGGTTATCCCAAAGGATACAAGAAAATCCGTCAGGACGGCGTGTATGTTCCCTCAGGCGAGAACGACAACCTTATAGTTCAGAGACTTGTTAAGGACAAAAACGCTATAGGTATATTCGGTTACAGCTTCCTTCAGGAAAATGCAGACAGAATCAAAGGCGTGAGCATAGAAAATGTTCTTCCCTCTCCCGAACATGTTCTCAACGGCTCATACCCCATATCAAGAAGCCTTTTCTTTTATGTAAAAGGCGACCACCTCAGCACAATCAAAGGTCTTGAGCAGTATGTTGACCTCTTCCTTACCGACAAAATGATCGGTGAAGGCGGTTTCCTCACTGAAATAGGCCTTATACCTCTTTCAAAAGCAGAAAGAGAAAAAGTAAGAGCAGACTGGAAAGCCCGCAAAGCTCTCACGCTTAACGACGTGAAATAATAGATATTTAACATGGCAGATAAAGCGGGTCGGAATACAATCCGATCCGCTTTGCTGTGTAATAACATAATGTACATCGGAGCGCATTGCTGATGCTGATTACAATAATTATAATACTTGCGGTGCTGTCTGGCTTATCTTTTTCATACGGAGCTTACAGAGCGAAAGTATGGGAAGATACTAAACAGCGGCTTAGTTCAAGACCCGGTCACTACGCATGGTATGCTGTGATAAAGTTTACGCTGCCTGCATGGCTGCTTTTCGTTGCGGCACTCTTATTGAAAACAACAAAGATTGGAACAGTTCCGCCTGTTTTCCTGCTTGTATGCTGTTTCATTCTCGTTACAGCGGGTTTTATAATTTCTTCCAAAAAGTTTTCGCCTTTTTTAAATGCCAGAGTTGTGGTGGAAAAACACATCAGATATCTGCTGATAACCGCTTCTCTCGTTTCAATTCTCACAACTGTGGGCATAGTATTTTCAATCCTTTTTGAGGCACTCTTCTTTTTTAAGCATGTAAATATACTGGACTTCCTCACCGGAACCTCATGGAACCCTGATACGGCCTTCCTTGAAGGAGCGGGAAGAAGCACTGAGCATGCGGCAAAGCCCGAATTCGGTTCAGCTCCCATATTTGCCGGAACATTCATGATAACAATCATCGCTCTGTCTGTTTCTGTACCTGTGGGGCTGTTCGCCGCCATATTCCTTTCTGAATACGCTTCAAACAGATTCAGAAAGATTTTCAAACCTGTTCTGGAAATTCTCGCCGGTATACCCACTGTTGTTTACGGTTTCTTCGCCGCACTGACAGTAAGCCCTTTTGTGGTCAAGCTTGCCGGTTTTTTCGGTCTGAATGCAGACTATACAAATGCACTGGCTCCGGGGCTTGTTATGGGGATCATGATTATTCCCTTCATATCATCCTTGTCCGATGACGTTATCAATGCCGTTCCCCAGAGTTTGAGGGAAGGCGGTCTGGCTCTCGGAACAACAAAGTCCGAGACGATAAAACAGATAATACTTCCCGCTGCTATGCCGGGGATAGTTTCAGCCATACTCCTTGCCGTGTCCCGTGCGGTGGGTGAGACAATGATAGTGGTGATGGCGGCTGGTCTGCGTCCGAACCTTACGTGGAACCCGCTTGAGGGTATGACAACGGTTACGGTGCAGATTGGTCCCGTGCGGTGGGCGAGACAATGATTGTGGTGATGGCTGCGGGTCTGCGTCCTAACCTTACATGGAATCCGCTGGAAGGCATGACCACGGTTACGGTGCAGATTGTGGATGCCCTCACCGGAGATCAGGCTTTTGACAGTCTGGCGACACTTTCCGCTTTCGGTCTGGGGCTTGTTCTTCTTGTGTTTACGCTGATTATAAACCTTGTCTCCACATACATAATCCGCAAATACCGCAAGATATACGAATAGGGAGGCGCTGATGGCTTATTCAAAAGAACACGACAGAAAATTAAGGAAAAGATACGCCGCAGAAAAGCGCTTTCAGCTCTACGGCAAGATGGCTCTTCTGCTTGCTACGGCGTTTCTTGTATTTTTCTTTTACGATATTATCAAAACAGGCTACACAGCCTTCAGCCAGGCAGAAGTAAGGGCAGAGGTCACTTTCAGTGAGGAAACCCTTCAAATGCCCAATAAAGCAGTGTCCAGAGAAAACAGAGATGTTATATCAAGGGGTTTCCTCCGTATTCTTCCGCAGGTTGTGGAACAGCACCCCGAATTCATGAACACCACACAGACTATGTGGGTTGTGGCGAAGGGTGATGTTGACCAGTATCTGAAAAACAAACCCAACAGGCTTAATGAACGTGAGACAGAGTATGTGGAAAAGCTGAAAAAGGCTGATAACATACGTCTTGCGTTCAACAGCGGATTCTTTACTCTGGGTGATTCAAAAATGCCCGAAATAGCAGGGATATTTTCCGCAGCTATAGGAACGCTGTATGTACTGATTATTACGATGGTGCTGAGTGTTCCCCTTGGCGTAATGACTGCAATTTACCTTGAGGAGTTTGCGCCGGATAACAAATTTACTCAGCTTATCGAAGTAAACATCAATAACCTTGCGGCGATTCCGTCGATTATCTTCGGTCTTCTGGGGCTTGCCATATTTATAAATTTTTTCAATGTCCCCCGCTCCTCGGCTCTTGTGGGCGGGTTTACTCTGGCGCTTATGACTTTGCCTGTGATCATAATAAGCACAAGGGCAGCCCTGCGTGCTGTTCCTGAATCAATACGCCACGGTGCTTACGGAGTGGGCGCCTCCCCGTGGCAGGTGGTCTGGCATCATGTTCTGCCTGTTTCCATGCCCGGAATCCTCACCGGTTCAATCATCGGACTTGCACAGGCAATGGGAGAGACAGCTCCGCTTCTCATTGTGGGTATGATGGCTTACATCCCTGATGCACCCACAGGTATCACAAGTGCCACAACTGTTCTGCCGGCGCAGATCTACACATGGTCGGCAACAAGTCTCCGCCCCTATGTGGAAAGAACTGCGGCGGGCATCATTGTGCTGCTGACAGTTTTGCTTGCGCTGAACTTCACTGCTATATGGCTTAGAAACAAATATGAACGTAAATGGTAATTCCGGAGGTTTAACCCTATGAGCATACAGGCGGCTCCCGCTGAAAAAATCAAACAGATGAAAGACCTTAAAATGAAAATGTCCGTGCGTGATCTTGATTTTTATTACGGTGATTTCCACGCACTTAAAAACATTAATATCGATTTTCCTGAAAAGCATGTTGTGGCTATGATCGGACCCTCCGGATGCGGCAAATCAACTCTTCTGCGCTGTCTGAACCGTATGAACGATCTTGTTCCGGCGATCAGGGTTGACGGACAGATACTTCTTGACGATACAGATATTTACAGCAGTGCAATAGATGTTGTTGATATACGCACAAAGGTCGGCATGGTTTTTCAGAAGCCTAATCCATTTCCAAAAAGCATTTATGACAATATAGCCTATGCTCCCAAGATACATGGCAGAGTAAGAAAAGGGCGTGATATGGACGACCTTGTGGAGAATGCACTCAGAAAAGCAGGGCTCTGGAATGAGGTTTCCGACCGTTTGGAAAATATGGCAACTACTCTTTCCGGAGGGCAGCAGCAGAGGCTCTGCATCGCCAGAGCAATAGCTATGGAGCCTGATGTTCTTCTCATGGATGAGCCCGCATCAGCCCTTGACCCCATTGCCACAGCAAAAATAGAAGAGCTAATTTTCGAGCTTAAGGAAAAATACACCATAATCATCGTTACCCACAGCATGCAGCAGGCTGCGAGGATCTCCGAATACACATCATTTTTCTACATGGGAGAGATGGTGGAGTACAACACCACTGAAAAGATATTTACCAACCCTGACAAACAGCAGACTCAGGATTACGTAACCGGAAGATTCGGTTAAGGAGGATGCGGAATGAATAACGCTGAAATTCAGTACATTGCCCTGAAAGATAACTTAAACAGGCTGACAAAGCTTGTTTCAGGTATAGTTGAGGATGTGAGCGTTCTCTTAAACGGATATGACGAGGAGCTGGCGCAGAAAATTGTTACTGACGGCAAATCAGCATTGAGGCTGGAAGGAGAGACAAGCAAAGTGTGCATATCTCTGCTTGGTTTATTTGAACCCAAGGCTAATGATCTGCGGTATGTAATTTCCTCTCTGAACATAGTCGGTGAGCTGGAGTCAATAGCCGGTTACAGCACAGATATAGCAAAAGAGGTTATGCGTGCAGGCGGACCATTGTATGAGTTTGATCTCAAACGCTTTCCCAAGATGGTGAAGGAAACGGCAACTATGATCAAAGACAGCATAGATGCTTTTTACAAATGTGATTCCGAACTCGCCCTGCAAATAATTGAAAGGGATGATAGGGTCGACAGACTCCACAGAAAAATTCTGAAAAAAGCTGTTGAAAACATGGCAGTGTTCGGTGACAGAGCGGATAAAACCGTATCTTTCATTTTTATTACCAGATGTCTGGAAAGAGCAGCAGACCATGCCGTAAGCATTGCAGAGCATTCGTATTACTGCGCTACAGGTAAGGTTATAAAAAACGTACCCGATGGCGAAATAAAATCAGATAAATAAGACACCCGTAACCCCCCCGACCATATGGTAAGGCGGCGCAGAAATGCCCGCCTTTCTTTTTTATTGAATACTAAATATATCTTAATTATCAACATTTTGCATTTATATGACATTTCTCTGATATGTTTCGATCCCCTCTATAACATTGTAATAACAAATGCTTTTACGGGAAGGAATATACATGAAAAATGGGATAATCAGAAACCTGAGTCTGAAGGTTAAAATCAGTGCTATGCTTGTCTGCTCTCTTTTGCTGATTACATTTGTTTCATCTGCCGTGCTGATTCAGAAGGGGAAACGGGAGCTTACAAACAGCAGGATGGATCAATCCGAGATTCTTAAAAAAGTTATGTCTGAGCGTTTTACAAATTATCTCGGTTCTGTGGAAGGATTCCTGACAGGGTTTGTTAAAAACGGATATGCCACAGAAGGTTTTTACAGTGTGGCATCAGCGTATTATAAACTTTCCAGACGTCCATCCCTAGATACTGACGTGATGGCGTCCGGCCTGCGTTCATTTTATGAAAAAACACACGACAGCCTTATGCTGAACTGGATGAACAAAGCAGACTTCTCAAATAAAGATGATTTCAGGCAGCTTGTTCTGCAGTACACAAACATAGCCGGACTGAACGAAATGGAGAAGGCTCAGTTTCCCGTTGAGTTTAATTTCGTTCATTCTATGTATTATGACAGCTTCAGACTTCTTACAGAGCCTTATCATATTTACTCAATGTACATAGTTGACAGTGAAGGGGTTATTGTATTTTCAACAGATAAAAACCACGCCTTTGCCACAAACCTTATCAACGGTGTTCATAAAAACAGCTTCTTAGCAAAAAGCTTCCGGAAAGCCCTTGAAATGCCTGTTACCGAAACCCTGCTCACAGACTTTGAGCAGTCGGAGATTGACGGCGGCAAGCCTGTGGCATATATGGCGAGGCACATAAATGCTGATGATATACGCACAGGGGTTGTTATCGTCACACTAAGCAGGGACACTGTTATGTCGCTCCTGCCGGAGAAGATAGACGAACATACGTACCTTCGTCTCATTGATAAGTCAGGTCTTGTCATGAATATGCCTGCGGGGAGCGGTGATCCGGATTCTGTTAAGTTTGCATCCCGTCCTGAAGATTCGGCCACGGATGAGATAACAGGCATAGGCAGAAACGGGTTTATCTTTTCCAAAGAGCGCACGGACTTTCTGGGAAAAAGCTTTGATGTAGTTATCAAAATGGACAGAAGCCAGATGCTTGCGCAGATACACAGTCTCATTGGCGGTGTGCTGTTTTATGCGGGGCTGACATTTATCGTTATACTCACTGCTCTGTATCTTATGTTTGACCGCATAGCGTTTAAGCGGCTGAATTTTATAGGAAAAGAGATTAACTCCATAGGCAGTGACCTCTCCAAAAGGATTCCGGTCTTCTATAAAGATGAAATAGCCAATATCTCAAACCATATGAACAGCTTTCTGGAAAGGCTGGATGAACTTGTGAAGAAAATATATGAAATATCCGTACATACAGAAGAGGATTTCAGACAGTTTGACCGTAAGAAGACAGAGCTTATAGGTGTTCTGGAAAGGCAGGAGGATAACCTTTCGCTTTTGCTTAAAGAGATGGACAGAGTAAAAACCGCAGGGCTTGAAATGCATGAGAACCTTGACAGAACAAGAAAAGTTACGCAGGAAACGGAGAGCAGGACATCCAGCGGACGTGATAATATGAATATACTTTCAAGCCAGATGGAAGGAATCGGCAGTTCTGTTGAGCATCTGGGCGGAAAACTGCTGCGCTTCGGCGAATCATCCAGAGAGGTGGGGAGCATTCTAAGCGTTATTGATGACATTACGGACCAGATAAACCTTCTGGCGCTCAATGCGGCTATAGAAGCAGCAAGGGCAGGGGAACACGGCAGGGGCTTTGCAGTTGTTGCTGATGAGGTGCGCAAACTTGCAGAAAAAACAAGGAACGCAACAAAAAATATAGGAGATATTATCGGAGGCTTCAACGCAGACATCACCGGAATTCTGGGTGATATGCGAACCACCGAGGACAAAGTGGCGGAAGGAGCCGAGATAATGTCGAAAACAAGGGAAGTTTTTGAAGGAATAGTGAAGTCCGGCGAATCTCTTAATGTAACATTTCTTGCTATGCAGCAGACACTTAATGAAAGAGACAGGGCTATCGGAGGAGTGAACGAAATGGTCCAAAGCTCCGGTGCAATGGTCAGCCAGAGTACCGCAACTGTGAATGATCTTCTTTCTATTTTTACTGAAATGAAAACCTCAATGGACAGGCTTCATGAGTCGGTGGAAGTATTTATCAGGAAATAAGTGCTTACCGGAGGAGACTTTTCTTCATTTTAAACGGAGAGTTTCCTCTGTATCCCGTTTTCTACCAGAAATAATGCATAACCCAGTCAAGCCTGCCACGTTTGATGTGCCAGATACCGCTGAATTTCATTACTTCACGTATTTTTTGGCGCATTTCAGGCTTGTAGCAGTGGATTTTACAGTCTTTGCACTTGGGCTTAGGGTCAAGGGGGCATTTTTCATTGCGTCTCATTGCATAAGCAAGCAGTTCAGCACATGCGGGGCAAAGCTGATTTGTGCTTCCGTGGTTTTCACGGCAGAAAATCCATATGAAACGCCGTAATATCTTTTCATCCTTGATTATCCGCTTTTCTTTCTTCATACCCGGATGATACTACATTTCCATACAAAAGAACATTGAGCAGAATCAATTTTTTATACTGTTATTTTTTATTTCCCATTAATATTTTCCCCGTTTTCAAAATGAACCTCTCCTGATATAATACGCTTATGACAATACCTTATATTCTCGACATGATAGGGACAGTAGCCTTCGCCGTCAGCGGTGCGCTGGTGGGAGTGCGTAAAGAAATGGACTTTTACGGGGTTACATTCCTTGCTCTTATGACCGCCGTGGGCGGCGGAACAACCCGTGATATAATGGTTGGAAAGATCCCGCCCATTATTTTTGCTGATTATAATTATCTGATAGTTTCTGTGATAGTTTCATTTGCAGTGTTTTTTTACCACAGGCATTTTGAAAGCAAGATGCACCTCTTTCTCACTATGGATGCTCTGGGGCTCGGCGTGTTCACTGTTACGGGAGCTTCGGTGGGGCTTGCCTATGATGTGGGCTGGGCGGGAGCAGTTATGCTTGCTGTGATTACAGGCACTTTCGGCGGCATGTTCCGTGATATACTGGCAAAGGAGATACCTCTTGTTCTTCAAAAGGAAATATACGCCAGCGCAGCCATGTTGGGCGGAATAATATACTGCCTCTGCCACTACGCAGGAGTTAATAAAAGCGTTAATTTTATTCTAGTTACATCATTTGTCTTCAGTCTGAGAATGATTTCTCTGCGGAGAAAATGGGGATTGCCTGTTGTAAAGATTAAACAATAAGTTTTATGTTATAATATCCAATGGATATTAAAATCAATTCACCAAAGGAGAGGTCATGAGTTCTGTTTACGTCTGGAAAATCGGCGGTCCCGCCGGATTCGGCATTATGACCACCGGACCTATGTTCGCCAAGGTTCTTAAGGCGAGCGGATACCATGTTCATGGTTATCCTGAGTACCCTTCACTGGTTAGAGGCGGCTACAACTGTTACCAGATCGCCTTCGGCGACACTGAAGTTACCGCACCTTACAAAAAGATTGACATGTACGTCGCGCTTTCCGAAGAATGTTTTAACCGAGAAAAATTTGAGGAAGGTACTTATGTTATAGGCGATTTCGCCAATCTGAAAAACGCCGGAGACATCAAGGCCAAAAAGATAGATGTTCCTTTCATGGACATCGTAAAGGAGCTTGACGGACCTGACATCATGAGAAACTCTGTTGCTCTTGGTGCTGCCGCTGCTCTTCTAGGGCTTGATTTTGCTCTTCTTGAGAAGAACCTCATGGCAGCGTACAAGGAAAAGATTGCAAAAATCAATGTTGATGCAGCTAAAAAAGGCTACGACTCTGTTAAGGAACGCTACGCTGTGGTCTGTAAGCCCTCACCCGACAAATGCGCTCCTGCTCTTTATGTTACTGGAAACGAAGCAACCGCAATCGGCGCTATCGCAGGGGGATTAACCTTTTTCAGCACATACCCCATGACACCCGCTTCATCCATCCTGCATTACCTTGCAAAAAGCACAAGGGAACAAGGACTTGTGGTTAAACACACCGAAGATGAGATCGCAGGCATCAATATGGCGGTAGGGGCTTCCTTTGCCGGCGCAAGAGCAATGACAGGAACTGCCGGCGGCGGTTTCAGCCTTATGAACGAAGGACTTGGGCTTGCGGCTATCACAGAAGTTCCCATAGTTCTGGCTGTTTCACAGAGACCGGGTCCCGCTACGGGCATGGCGACATGGACTGAGCAGGGCGACCTTAAATATGTAGTTAATGCGTCTCAGGGCGAATTTATAAGAGCAGTATATACTCCGGGCAGTGTTGAGGAGTGCTATAAGTTTACATTTGATGCTCTCAACCTTGCCGATAAATATCATATTCCTGTTTTCGTACTTCTGGATAAATTCCTTTCTGAATCTCATTTCATGGCTGAAAAAATGCCTGAAACCGGCGAGGTCAACAGAGGATATATCTTTGAAGGCAATGAAGAAGAGCCTATGGCTTACTTCAACCGTTTTGCAGAGAAAAAAGACGGTGTGGGAGTCAGGGTAATCCCCGGCACTAAGGGCGGACTTTACATAGCAAGCAGTAATGAACACACTGACGAAGGCTTTGTCAGCGACAAGGCGGATGTCCGCAAATATCAGGTTGAAAGGCGTTATAAAAAGCTGAAACCCCTCATCGAAGATATGCCTCATCCCGAACTCATCGGCAAAAAAGACGCTCCGGTGACCTTTGTTTGTTTCGGTTCTGTAAAAATGATGCTTCTTGAGGCTATGAAACACACGGACAAGTTTAATGTCATTTACTTCCCTGCCGTAAATCCTCTTAACTGGGACAAGGTTAAAGAAATGCTTAAGGGTAAAAACCTCTGTGTTGTTGAAAACAACTACACAGCTCAGCTCAGAGGCATAATAGCCGAGAATACAGGCATAGTTATTGAAAAAACATTCCTCAAGTATGACGGCAGACCGTTTTTCAATGAAGAGATTGTCAGTTTTGCAGAGGAGGCGGCGAAATGAAAGCACTTGACTACAACACAGGACAAAAACCGGTATGGTGTCCGGGCTGCGGAAACTTCGCCATCTGGAACTCAATAAAAAAAGCCCTCGCAGAAGCAGGGGTGGAGCCGCATAAACTCGCTCTTATTTCCGGAATAGGCTGTTCTGGTAAAATGATAAACCATATACGTGCATACGGCTTCCATGGACTGCACGGAAGGACAATGCCCGTGGCAACAGGGATCAGGCTTGCCAATCCTGATATGAAGGTGGTTGTAAACGGTGGTGACGGCGATGGCTACGGAATGGGTGTCGGGCACTTTGTCCATGCGATGCGCCGTAATGTTGATCTCACGTATATTGTTCATAATAACAAAGTTTACGGGCTTACCACAGGTCAGGCATCACCTACGAATGATATAGGTTCACCCAGCAAATCCACTCCTTTCGGTGTTGTAGATGAACCTCTGAACCCCATAGCTGTTGCTATTGAAGCAGGTGCCACATATATCGCAAGGGGATTTTCAGGAGATTCTGAACAGCTTGCAGAGCTTATTCTTGGAGCTTTGAACCACAACGGATTTGCCCTGATAGATGTTTTTCAGCCCTGTGTTACTTTCGGCGGAAAATATCAGTATGAATATTATCAGGAAAGGGTCTTCAGGATAGAAAACCACGATGTTTCGGATGCAGATGCTGCTCTCAAACTTTCCAAAATGAAGGATAAACTTCCTATCGGGCTGTTCTACAAAACAGAAGGACGTCCGGCTTATAATGAAATGCACCCCGAAATCGAAAAAGCGCAGGTGCGTAAAAGAGATGTAAGCAAGCTCCTTGAAGAGCTTGTATAAAAAATAACATATTGGCGGAGCTTTCGGGCTCCGCCTTTTTTAATTGTTGACACACCAAAAATGGAATAGTATAGTTCTCTTCCCTTAACTTAAAGGGACTGAATAATCGGGGAATAGCGCAGTTTGGTAGCGTACCTGTCTTGGGCACAGGGGGTCGCAGGTTCAAATCCTGTTTCCCCGATTTTTTTTACCCTTATTTATCAATTAGTTATGACGGTCATTTTTAATTTGGCACACTTTTGGCACACTTTCAGAGAAGATTACGCCTTTTCGTGTCCCATCTTGACGATTGATTTTGTTGCCATAACGTTTAAAAATCATTGACAGTGTTCTGTGCCCAAGCATGGATTTTATCCAGTTCAAATTCTCTCCTGCATCGATCATCATACATGCGAAGCTATGCCTCATTTGGTAAATCGTTCTATATCGAAATCCAAGAGCTTTTAAGCAAGGGGTAAAGTAGAGCCTATTAATATTCTCTGTCTTCATAAATGGCTGGTTATATAAAGTCGTTAAAACCCAATCTGATTTAAGAAAAGTGTATTGCTTATGGTTTTTTAAATATGCTTCAAGCGCCGGAATAATATCTATTGTTCTTGATTTTTCTGTTTTAGTGCTTTCTTTTATACGATTCTTAGTGATGGTTCTTTGTACAGTAATAGTATATTTTGAAAAATCAATATCACTCCATTTAAGCGCAAGCAATTCACCTGTTCTCATGCCGGTGTAAAAGCCAAGCGCAAAAAATATAGTCATCTGTGGATGGTGTTCCTGCATCCAATTAATTATTGACTCTGCTTCATTTATATTAAAGGGGTCGACTTCACTTGTTTCGACTCTTGGTTTTTTAATTACTTTTGTAGGATTTTTGCTTAATAGTTCATCGTTGTAAGCATTATCAAGGATTTGATGTAATACGCCTATAATATTTGAAATAGATTTTGGGCTAAGATTACATTGTTTTATGAACATTTGGATATGAGTTGGTCTTATCTTCTTTAACTCAACATTTCCAAAATATTGACACAATTTCGATACATCAGAAGAATAAGTCTTATGAGTTGAGTAAGCGATGGAGTCTTCTATTAAATCAAGCCATTGATTGGCATATGTTGAAAACCCAACATTTGCAGATGTATCAGCAAGCTTTAAATCATTTAAGGTTTTCAAAGCTTTTGATTCTGGGAAAAAATCTCCATACTTAAATATACCTTCATCGATTTTTCGTTCAATTTCTGCAAGTAGAGCCAGAGCAGAGCGACATTGGCGACATTTACAATTGTTTTTGCCAGTTTCACAATAGTAATCTGTATTCTCAAATCTGCGAATACTTCTGTAAACGAAAGCAACCCTTATCCGGTGTTTTTTGCCTCTGATTTGTATAGTGCCCATTCCCACAGTATTACTCGGTAAAACGCGCTGGAGCAAGCATTTCCTTTACTGCTGGATAATAAAATCTGAGAAAACGCTTACTCTCTTTAGTAAAATGTACTTCTTCTTTCAGTGTCCCTGTGCGAACCATTTTATCTATGTATTCCGGTGAACAACAAAGTTCTTCCGCAAGCCTTTCTTTTGTCATAAAGTCTGGCTTATTTGCGTGATAGTGTTTATGTATGATGATAGTTTCTGTTTCCATATTAGTTCCATGGAGCTCTTTTTTTAACATTTTTTTAACTCCTAAAAACCTTTGACTTGTTCTCTGACACTGTAATGCCCTGTCCCTTCATGATTGGCCACGTTTATGATAGAGAGTAGGCTCTAACCCATATGGTAAATAAAGTATATGCTTAGGTTCCCCTGCATTTGTTACTCCTAGGCACGATAGCTGAGGAAGCAACCTCTTTATTGCCTCTGATCTTTTGTTATGCACTCCATGATTACCCCATTTAGCGATTACAAGCTGAGCTTCAGGGGTAGAGCATATTTTTTCCAACCAGAAGTCATTATCTACACCAACAGGATCCGGTTCAGCTTTCATCAATTTCGGGTTGGTTGATCTGAATGCAAAAATATTCAGCATAAACATTCCTGAGAATCCCCAGTTCTTGGCGTAAGTAATGCAGCGACGCACTGTCGGGTCATCTATTTTCTCGTCCGCAGTAGAGGGGTTCAGTCCGATAAAAACTACACGTTTTTTCTCAACCCCCCAGTTTCGCCATAGTACATAACGGTATTTTCTGCACTGAGAAAAGATGGCGCCGGCAGGTGTCAGAAAATTGAATTTAAGAAAAGCTGTACGCATCAGACAGCAACCTTATATCTTTTTTATATTCGCAGCTCTCCCAATGGAATGAGAGATCGCCGGCAGCCATATCTATGAGATACCACTTCCCGTTTGCAGACTTGAGCATATCAACACTCCAGTACCCTTTAAAAACAGGCCCTATGCTCGCGAGGATACTGTCTATTTGTTTTTTGTCGTTCTCGTTTATCTCGCAAAGAGATTCATATACTGCGTCAAAGGTTGATGAGATTACCGTCATTCCCTGTTTGATAACTTCGCTCGGCCAGTATGGGTGCATACATTGAACTTCACCGTCTCGGATGAAGGCTCTTACTTCTTTTGATATGGGGAGATTACCGTACTGCTCTGCTACAAAATACCGAGTAACTGGCAGAACATCTCTTACCGCCCATACATTTGTCGGAAGTCCGAATCCTGTACACATTGACATTTCAGTGATTTTAAGAACGTGTTTTAATAGATCATCGGAAGTTTCCAGATAACATGTGTTGTGCCAGTTATGTTTGCCAGAAAAATGGCCGGTTTTAAGAAAAACAGGATACCCAATCCTGTTGCAAGCTCTCAGCAGCTTCCCGTAAAAATCAGTTGCCAGGAGTTCATCTTTTCTGTTGTAGTGTTCAACAAACTCTTCAAGATTAAGTTGCGTCCTGATAATCAATGTCTCAGGCGTTGGAACAAGCCCTGCAACTTTCGGATACCAGTATGAAAGACAGTTATTCTCAAGCATTGTGAAATCCTCCTTTGTTAAGGAAATCCTAGAATGAATCTCCGGATAAAAGTGTGTCTTTTTTACAAACTAAGGGGATGCTGTAAAAAAAATAGCACCCCCTTAGTGACTACCACTTTAAGGGGTCAACATAGAAGTTTGTTGTCAAAGCTTCATATCCTTGTGTTTCATCGAATTCACCGAAAGCTTCTCTTATGGACTCCTCGTGTATCTTGATTCTCTCCTTAAAATCCTCCGTACGCTGCATAAAAGATTTCAGAGCGTTTAGCCCTAAAGCAAAATGGCAAGCAGCATTGTTTTTTGAGAGGCACTTGAGATATGATGCAAATCCTAATTCAAGAAGTGCATATTGATTGTCGGTTAAGTTGTAGTCTACATACTGATGTCGAGTTATATTGTCGTCTACATCAAACTTAGCTAATGATTCTGTGACGAGAGGGTCGTACAAAAGATCCTCTATTACAATATCTTCGCCATTAAGCTTTTCATGGATATAATATGCCCCAAAGAAATGAGGTAATCGTTCGGCAACTTTTCCGAAATATTGCCTTGAAAGAGCATAATACCGAGTTGGTGAACCCTTTTCAGTTTCAACAATGTGATCACCACCATGTTTCAGTCTCATCGCATTATCGTACAATAGAATGCTTTCAAGCATATCCGCTGGCTCTTCGTGTGCAAAGACCGATACTGTCGTGAGTACGAACAAAAAGATGGTCATAATAAGGTTTTTAAGCATTTTTTCCTCCATAGTATTTTCAAAAGATCATAGAGAAAAAAATGAATATAAAACGTGTCTTTTTTGATAATTGAGCTTTAAATCAGGATAAGATACTTTATCAGTTCCTCCTCCTGTAATCCCACGGCTTTGCTGGTGCTGCATTTTGCCATAATCCGAGTTTCTTCTTCCGGGCAACATACTGAGAGCGCATATATTCAAAAACAGTACACCTGTCATATGCCCAAGCGAGACCGTTTCTTACCATCTCAAGGTTAATGTTTTTCTTTTTCAGGCCGTCTATGGGCTCATAGATTACGCCAACAATTCGACCGTACTGATCTTTATCCTTCAGCTCCAAAGTAAACTCTTTGTTCAGTGTCAAGTGCGTGAGTAATGCTTTAGATTCCTGGCCATACTCCTGATTGATCTCAGGTGCATCGATGCAATAGAGCCTGACCTTAAAAACAATATCGTCATATTGCATTGTGACGGTATCGCCGTCAGTGACCTTAATTACTTTGGCAACCACATATTCTGCATAAACCGTGTTGCAGAAAACAGACAGCAATAAAAGGATTGTACATATTGTTCTCATTTCGCACCCTCCAGAGCTCTTTTTCCCGGTTGTCCCTGTGCTTTTTCTAATTCAGCCGAATATCGAATGTAATATTGAGAGTTATATGAGAGGCTTCTTCGTGCGTCCTCATTAAACAAGCTGTCTGCGTCCTCTTTACAAAGTACCAGCTCATAATAATAAAGCAGATTCTCAAGAGCGACTGACTGCTCAAAATAACCGAATTCAGGAGAAGTGGAATGCCTAGGATTTGCCTTATTGAGTAATTCTTCTATTCTTTCAATCTGCTGAGAAGAAAAATACTCAATTTCGCCCTTTTTTGCACGATTGAGAATGTTCTCAAAGAAATTAAAGAGTTCATATACTAGGGCATGCTCATACGATTTCATAAACCTGATTTGAGCCTCCAGTAAAACAATCCTTTCTTTCATGCCACGTTCTTTCTTTCTGTAAAAAATATCTTTCAATCTTTTCATCATCTTCATAACAGCCTCTCTAATTTTCTTCTGAAAACTCGTTAATTTTTTCGGGCAGCACCATAATGCACTTCTCAATAAATTTTCCCGAAGGGCTCGTGATTGAGCAAATTGACTTATTGCCGAATTTGCCTACACAACCCGAGTCATGTAAGCTATTCACATAACCATGTATAATTGTTTGCAGGTTTTCTGAATCAGTGTCAAAGAGCCCTGTTATGTTGGCGATTTCAATGAAACCGTCAGGAATGACAACAGCGATATAACTGAGCTTGTGGATAGCAAAAGGGAATATATTTTCGACCTTTCTGCCTGACTCAATAGTGAGATTTAGTGCTTTAAGGAATACCTGATATTTTTTTACATCATGGCCGCTTTTAAACGCTTCGAGCCGTTCGTAATATGAAAGCAGGTAGTTTTCTGCTTTTATATCATCTGGTGCATGGCATGTTTCTGGATGTATTGGAACGGGTTGATTTGTATCTTCAGTAGCCACTGCGTCATTATTTTCAGTTGTTTCATCCTGTTCAGATTCTACATCTTGATTGGCGCAACTGGTTTCATTATCTTGCGGCTGTTCAATTTGTTCTGCTGTAGGGGCAATCTGTTCTTTTATATGACTGAGTGTCTGCTTTTCTGTTTCTTCTTTTTCAGGATCCTGTTGTGCCTGAGTGCTCATGTCAACATTTGTCAGACTGATTTCACCTTTAAAATTATCTGGTTTTACAAGATATAAATATTTGTTTTTCACCGCGACGACACTAAGCTTGTTATCGCTGTCATCGTCATCTGAGTATTTGAGCCTTGCTTCAAGGAAATTACGTTTATCCGTAGTCTCCATTAAATACCCTGCTTTTGCGAGCACTGCCACAAGGTTGATACGGGTTGTCTTCATGTTGTAATTTTTAATCATTGTCTCAATGACTTTATTGAGCGTAGCGGGTGAGAGGAATAGCGTATGTGAATCCATGACAAAGATGTCAGCACCCTTGATGTTCATGGTAAAGCCTTGCTTATGGAATATATCGCTGAATGCTTTTTCAAAAGCCGTTACCAGTTTCTCTTCATCGTTTGGTTCGTGGATATTCATACTTTTGGCGAGATACTCGGTTGTGCTTTTTATGTCGGCGGATTTCACAAGATTTGATTCCTGAATAATATCCATGCACGCTTTGAGGGTTTCTTTTGGGTTATACTCCATAAAGTAGTCAACCATGATAAGGAGGTTTTCCTGTCCGATAAATGCTCTGTCTGCGTCTGACACCACGTCCATAAAGACCATGAAATTACGTCGGATGTGCGCATTATGGCGGTTCTTCTTCCATGTTATTTTGTATCCGGGGTTCTGTATGGCAAAATCAAGCAAATTATTATTAATAATGTCAAATTCAAGATTATTGCATGTGATTTTAACATCAAAGATTTTCCCGGCATCGTGTAGCAGGGCCTGAATTGCTGTCCGGAATAATATCCTTGCTTTATTCCTGATGTTGTACTGGCTGTCGAGATTACCATTTACATCAAGCTTCAGGTCTAAGCGCTTATGCTGCTCATACAGAGATCCGGCGACTGTTTCGAGGGAATGGATAAAAAGACCGAACCTCTCTTTATGGTGGTGCTTCTCCGAAGCGGGAATATCCCAGACTTTTCGCAGATAACGCCGGATAACCATTTTAAAAAGCTTCCAACTCAAGTCATGAGTGGACGGCAATAGATTATCTATCCTGATCAGATGCTCTCTATGTTCATCAAGAACCTTATCTATCTCCTGTTCAGCCAGTTGATCATTTGTTGTTTCATCTTGAGTCTTAAACAGCTTTCGGAGCTTCTGAAAAATAGTCATTACTGCACTCCTTCGTACCATGGCAAACGGACACTGAAAAAGCCGGCTTTTGTTTTAACTAGAGCCACCCCCCAGTCTTTGGCCTGACGAAGCAGCTCCTTGTCGTAAAGATTAAAAACTCTGCGCGCAACATCATAATCAGCTTCATTGGTTGTGAGTATTACCTGCATGTAAATATTGCGGAGAAATTCGTCAGGCAGGTGCGCCGGAGACTGTACCGCTATGATTGTTCCGAGTCCGTATTTTCGTGATTCGGTTACGATCCTGTTTAGATAGCTGAAGGGGTTATTTTTCTCTTTTCCGCTGGGGATAATGAGCTTACCCTCATCGACTATCACGTATGTATCTGTTCTGGTCCCTGAAGGCTTATTGGCGAGCTTAGAGTATTCACCGCGCGCTTTGCACATACGAAAAACCTTGTTAATCAGGATATCAGACATAAACATCTGGATATCATGGCGGAGTCCTGAGATATTTATACGGTTTAACCCGCTTGTAAAAGGAGGCGTTTCTGAGTGAAAAACCTTACTCTCTATGAGATTCTCTATGTAAAATTGCAGGCTTTTAATACTCCTCATGCTGTCTTTTGAGAAGTATTTTGCAGGATCAATGTTATTTGAAACAAATAAATCAGATTTCCTTACACACGGGACCTCTTTGCCTTTTATGAATAAGCCGCTATTCCCTTCATGTCCGCCTTCATCCGGAGATCTGTATATTGCGTTGATATTCGCAACGCTTATAGGAGTACTTCCCAGCGAATTGGATATGGTTGCGAAGGCGTTTTCAACCTCAATAATTAAATCTCTCAAATCTTCGACACTCGGTAACGCATTTATCCAGGTTCGGTAATCGTCGTGAACAATTCCCTTCAGCTTGTATGTGTCAAGCAAAAGGGCCTTGAGTAACGATTCCTGCTTAGCTCCCATATTCTGTATAAAGTTCTTTTTAAAGATATCTATAATTTCCCGGATCTGCACAATGGGGCCCGAATTCTTGAGCGCTCTTTCCTGTTCATCCGAGAGCATAAAGAAGTTGCCTGAGCTCTCAGATTGAATTAATCCGAGCAGAGTGGTGTCGCTTACTCCTTTATCGAACTCAAACGGATTAATCCCGTATTTAGCGTCCCATGCTGTAAATTCAATATGGTTTTCATCAGGTAATTCAAGATCACCGTGCAGATCGATCAAATAGACATCTTTTTCTTTATTCTGAAGATATCTGACGAACTGCTTGAGCAGCGTTGTTTTCCCTGCGCCGGATAAACCGCAAATAAGGGCATGCGGATTCATTGTTTCAATTCTGTCGGGGTTCCATGTATAGATTTTATTTGGAGTTGTATGACCGTGTCCGAAGATAAAGTCATCAGACAATACCTGGCTCTCTTTTGTAATTTTCAACTGAGTCGTAAAGCTCATACTATTTTCTCCTCTGTTTGCTACTGCCTTTTTCAGGGAAGGATAATCCCCAATATCCTTTATCGTTTTTCGCGACGACTACGGCAGCGGTAAACTTTTTTTGTTTTTTGCTTGAATACAGCTCAAACTGATAACCTGACTTTTTAGAAAGAACCTTTTTCAGAGCATCGCTGCGTTCATCGTCATCCAGATTTAAACCAAAATTGGAGAAGAAGCCGTCAACAGATTTGTCAGTGAGAAAGAGGCAGTTACGTGTACTGCAATGATAAAAGCGCCCTTTATCATTAGAAGTGGTCAGAATTTTGCCTCCCTTGCATATTGAACACCTGCACAATGCTTCTTTTTTCTGAGTTTCAGTGCTTACGGGAGGCACATACCCTTTCTCTGCCGCCAATTTATTTATGAGCTCTGTGTACTCGGCGATTTCTTTATCACAGTTCCTTATCTCACCTTTCTCGATCGCCTCTAACAAATCTTCAAAATCTTTCGCCCGTTCAGCGTCCACCATCCAAGGTGCGTGTTCTTCAATCCACTGATCTATTGCAAACCCAAGCTCGGTAGGTTTAAGCATCTGCTTGTTGATAAGGCTTACGCATCCTGTCTTTACAAGTTTTTCGTATATGAGGGCGAACGTTGAGGGTTTACCTATTCCCATGTGTTCAAGAGTTGTTATAAACCGCCCGATTCCATATCTAGGCGGACGGCGGGTATAACCGTCAATGACTTTTATGTCCACTACATTTAATTGCTCACCTATGAGCAGCCGCGGGATGACAATCTCTTTATCTTTCCAGTCTTCATCAGCTTCTCTTTCTGCTGTTTTTATGTAACTTCCCCGGAGCTTTTCCCAACCCAGTATTTTTTCGTCCCGCTCAAGCATGGGGTTGTACTCAAAGGCATGGGAATGAGCTTTTTCATGGAGAGTATTCTGGCCGCAGCGTATAGTAAGCTCTGAAACGTCATAAACTGAATCAACCATCTGTGTGGACAGTGTAATGTACCAGATATACTCGTAGAGCCGCCTATGTTCTTCTGTGAGCTCTGCATCAAGGAATAGCTGGTGTTTCCTTATTCTTTCAGGGTTGAATTCGTCTTGGAAATATGTGGGACGTATAGCTTCGTGTGCGGCTGAAGCTTCTCCTGCGTTTTTGGCCTTAAAGATCCTCTTTTTCTGCAAAACATCTTTTTCCGGGTAATAGGAGTTCAGCAGCCTGATCATCTCAATGACGGCATCGTTATCTATGTTGTAGCTGCTTGTACGGTGGTATGTGATGAGACCTGCTTCAAAGAGATTCTGAGCCAGTTTCATTGTTTTATCGGGCTCATACCCCATCAGATAAAAGCCTCCTCTCTGCATACGGCTTGTTATCAGGGGAGGGAAGGGGGCTTCTTCTTTGGTGGACGGCTTATAAATCTCGACTATGTGAGGGTTATTCTTATTGCCCAGATAAGCAAGAAGAGAGTTCATTTCCTCTCTGGTATCATCTTTGAAAACAGTCTTGTGAAATATCTGAAACTGAACCCCGTCTTTGATGTAATCAATCGCAAGGCGGTATGTTTTTTCGCGTATAAAGTCTTCAATTTCCCGCTCTCTCACAGTAAGTAGGTGGAGTGCAGGGGATACCACCCTTCCGACACCGACGCCTCTTAAATCCTCAGAGTTCTTCTGAAAATCTTTTTTAATAATAGAGGATACCTTGTACCCGATTTCCCTATCAATGAGGCGGCGTGCGACCTGTGCGGCAACAATCTGTTCATCGATGAGCCGGGCATTTGCAATACCTTCTTTAATGGCTTTTTCAGTTATTGCAGGGAAAACAACCCGATAATACTGTTTCAGATTGATTTGCTTCACGACATCATCTGCTATTCTTTCGCCCTCACGGTCATTGTCTGTTGCTACATACACATTACTTGCCGTTGCTGCCAGTTTTCTCAAGTCCGCGATGAGGTCTTTCTTCCCGTCTTTAAAGACCCATTTGCCGTGATATTTTCCCTGAACAACTTCGACGCCATGCTCATGCACCGGTAAATCCAGTATGTGCCCCTTAGTGGCGCGAACAAACCATCTCTGATTGCCCTTAGCAATGATTTTGCTGATTGTGGCCGCTTTATGAGGGGATTCGACTATCATTAAATTGAAGCTCATTTGAGAACTCCATCAATAGTTTCCTTGATCGTTTCAATGGCGTGCATTGCTATGTGTTTTACGGTTTCAAGGGCTTCAGAGGGTTTTATACTCAGGAGAGCATCAATGTAGCCGTGCTCGGACATCCAGTAATAAGTTGTTATTAAACCGATAAACATAAATAATCTTCTCATCACACACCTCTATATTTTTCTGAATGGGAAATTTGCGACAATTTTTTGAGTCAACACAAACGCTACAATTCCAAAACTGTACAGTATGATGTAGGGGTTTACTGGCAGCGGAGAGAAAAGGTATGTAACGGATATTATCAAATAGAAGACTACGCAGCTTCTGTATGCGAAGTGAAAGAGCAGAGAACTCTTTAGTGTAAAGGATTCTATTTTTTTGTAATGCTCAACATACCCTTCGGTCGCGCCAAGTATTACTCCGAGCAATACACACGGGAGTGAAAACAGAAGAGTAAGCGTTCTCACCGTTGCGATCGTTACCGGAGCAACAATCACGTCCAGCATTTTATCAAAAAGCTTTTCATTGAATGAAAACTGATAAAAAAAATGCTGAATTTTCGCAACAAGCTCGTAAATGATTTCAATATTTTCGGAGCCGACCAACAAAGAAAAATTCCTCAGCTCAGCACTAACGATTTTTGAGCTGAAATCAGGAATGGTTTTTGTCATGTATTGAATCATTATTACTTCAACAGCAAGAATGACTATCGAAAATAAAACAACAGAAAAAAACTTAGTTTTCATATAACTCTCCTCGCTTTATCAGAGGTAACGTTTTCCATAAACGGACGCTTGACGGCATCTTCAATTATCGGGAAACGCAACTTATAAGGCATTCGCCCCTTGACATATACAAACGCATGGCCTGTCTGGAGGCCAGTTATATATTCAGGGTTGAGGAGAGGTACTTCCTTGGGCATCTGACGGGTTCCTGAAGATGTGGTAAATACGCTTTCGCCTTTAACATCAGCCGTTGCAGAGTCCGTGCTCATTTTCTGCTGAATAGTTGTTTTGCCGTATAAACTACAACAAAGTTCAGCTATCTCCGGCTCAGGTATTCGTCCGAATATTTTGATGTTTGTATTGGCGAGAATTTGCGCTGCTTTGGCCGCAGACTGAGTAACAGATTCGATATCTTTTGATGTCTGCATAAAAAGTGAAGCACGCACCCCGGCTCCTCTTGATTTATTAAGCAGATCCACGTAGCCATCAAACATGACGTTGTAGAACTCATCTACAAAAAGATTGATAGGTGTTCGGTCTCCTGAACCCTGGAAAGCATAGATAGTGCCGGCATAGTAAAGAAAATCCTGTAGAGCCATTCTGCCGACGTTTTGCGCCACTGTTGCGTCTAGCATTGAACCGAGATACATGTAAACGACTTTATTTTTGTGGACAACATTTTCCCATGTTATATCCGAGGGGGTTTCTGATAAGAGCGAACCGACTTCGCCAATTGTCAGCGCGCGAAGAACGGGCATAAGGTTTGATCGCACTTTCTGAAAAAACTCATCGGGTTGTTTTGTGTAATATTCAAGGTTCTTGAGTGCCTCATTGATCATGCTTGATTCTTCTTTTGAAGGGTCCTGCTTCTCAAGAGCTTTTACTTCTGCGTAGAGAGTCTTTATGTCACCAAGAGCATATTTCTCAATTTTTTTCAAGGTGACAGACTGTTTCAGCACAATGAGCCCGTCTACCACTGCGAGCACCAAGCCCCAGATGAAATTGTTATAGAAACTGTCTCCGGAGTTATCCATGATAGATTTGATTCTGGATGCTATATCAGATCCTTTACTGAAATTACTTAGAGGGTTGTAGCTTACAGAGTGTTTCGGGTGTACAAGTGAAAAGAACTGCCAATCATTTTCTCGATTGCATGAGCAGCACGTGTCATAAAGGCGGTCCACTAATTCATTGTCTCCTTTAGGGTCAATGATAATAACCGGTTCTCCCCTTTTGATTGCCTGAACAGCAAAAAACTCAAGGGTGCGTGTTTTACCAGAGCCAGTTCCGCCAATAATTGCTGACTGGAGGTTTAGATCGCCAGTATTGATATATATATTTTCTTCATCTCTTTGACCAACACCGTGTATAAGAGGGTTTCCGTCACTCTCCTGTGATTTGCAATATGTCTCAATTTCCTTTACCTGACTTAAATCAGCCATTGCCTGTACATGCTTGTTTTGCCAGAGGAAGCCTCTGCCGAGCATAACTTTCTTTTTATCTGCGCTTATATCATCGAGTTTGACTGTCAGTTTGCGCGAAAACGCCAAGGCATTAATATCGGTGATTTTTGATAGCATTTTGTAAAGACGGTGTGCGGCCAGAGCCAGCACACCTATGCCAAGTCCTAAAGCTACGTTCCCGTGTATAAAGAGGTACTCGCCTTTTAAAAGGATAAATAAGGCCAGGATGAGCTCAATAATAAACGGGATGACGTAATAGTTCTTCAGGAACATAACCCACCTACTTCACAGCTTTCTGGATGAGCTGGGTAATCATGTCTTTCTGGTAACCGCTGACAGGACTGCCATTTATAATTACGTGCGGTGTCCCCTGAATGCCTAGCTTTGTTGCCTGTGCTATATGCCTGTCGATTTTCCCGTTGATTTCAGGATCATTGATCAGTTTTCTGAAAGCAGGTACATCCTTCGGATTAAGCTTCTGTTCGAATAACTTTGTGAGAGATTCACTGTTCATCCCACCGTAATTTTCAGCGTACATGTTCCATGTATAGCCGAGCTTCTTCCCTGCTTCATAGAACACAGAAAGTTGTCTGGAATTAGGCTGGTATGGGAGATGTTTGTAATAGATTGCGATATTCTTCTCATGCTGTTTAAAGAACGGCTGAAGCTCTGTCATGAGTTTGACGCAGAAAGAGCAGTTGTAATCTGAGAAAATAACCACTTTGGCTTTCCCATTAGGATTACCGAAGTAAAGTTCATCAGGCGAGGTCTCCACGCTGACTTTTCTGGCGGTTGTTTCGTAATAAAGGGCAACGTTCTGTCCCGTTTCAAGATCAACGAGAGCGTTTGTGATATACCGCCCGTTTGTTACAAATGAAATCTCTTTGGATTCCTGCCCGATTGCGAAGTCCAGCAGGATAAACTTGAAATCAGTTCCGGGAATGACTGTTTCACTGATTACATTGATGCGCGCCTGTCCTTCTGACTTCTTCTGAAGGATACTGATGAGCTGCTTGGCTGTTTCCGATGGCGCTGCCATAACATTGCCGGCGAATACTCCGAAAGCGACGATGGCAACAAGAATTACTGCGATAAATTTTTTCATATCTGCCTCCTATGTGATGAAGTCAGCATAGGAGATATTCGGGAACAAAAACGTGTCTTTTTTTACAAAAGAGAGGGTTCACTACACATGTTCATTAATATACATCTTGCATCAATGGTCACTATTATATACAATAAAGACTAGTTAAGGTCACAATAATAACCATTGGGGTCTGAAATGCCAAGAACAATAGCGGGTTTAACGCTTTCGCTTGAAGATATTTTAAAAACTATGGGTGAGAATATCAAACTTGCACGATTGCGTCGCAAGATAACAATGGTGATGCTTGCAGAGCGTGCAGGTATAGGGCGTGTTACACTACGCAAAATTGAGAACGGCGATAGCGGCGTCACTCTTGGAGCATACGCAAGTGTTCTTTTTTGTTTGGGACTGGAGAAAGATTTACTCTTGATAGGCAGAGATGACCCTCTCGGAAGGCGGCTTCAGGACGCTGAATTAACACAGGCAAAAAAACGTGTACCTAAACGGAAAAAATATGAGTAAAAAGCAGCAACCACAAAAAACGATACAGGTATGTGCACACTGGAAAGGAATGGAGGAACCTGTTTTAATGGGAACTCTTTATGCCACACCAGTAAGAGGAAAAGAGGTTTTCTCGTTTGAATATGATAAATCATGGTTAAAATCTCCCTATGCACAAATCCTTGACCCTGATCTTGGATTATTTTCAGGTCCGCAATATGTGCGTGAAGAGAAAAATAATTTTGGGTTATTTCTTGATTCTTCACCCGACCGCTGGGGGCGTGTACTCATGCAAAGACGTGAGGCTCAGCAGGCAAAAACTGAAGGGCGCCCCTCTCAAACACTTTTGGAATCGGATTATCTTCTAGGCGTTTATGATGGTCATCGAATGGGAGGGCTTCGTTTCCGTCTCTCAAAAGATACTCCCTTTTTGGACGATCATGCTGACATGGCAGCTCCTCCGTGGACAAAGCTACGAGATTTGGAATTCGCCAGTTTACAATTAGAAAGAGATAACGCAGAAAAGGATTCAGACTATCTAAAATGGCTTAAAATGCTTATCGCTCCGGGAGGTTCACTGGGAGGTGCACGTCCGAAAGCAAGTGTGGCAGATGAGGACGGACATCCATGGATTGCCAAATTTCCCAGTAGGCGAGATGAAATCAATATTGGGAAATGGGAATATTTAGTTTCTTTGTTAGCACAGAAAGCGGGTATTGAAATGTCTCAATCACAGGCCATGAATTTCTCTGGAGAATACGACACCTTCCTTACAAAGCGGTTTGACAGGACTGCAAGTGGTGAACGTATCCATTTTGCGTCGGCAATAACATTGCTTGGTAAAAAAGACGGCGATGGCAGCGACACCGGCGTAAGCTATATCGAAATTGCCGAATTTATAATAAGAAATGGTGCAAGGGTGAATCAGGATTTAGAACAACTTTGGAGACGCATAGTTTTTTATATATGTGTGTCCAATGTGGATGATCACCTTAGAAACCACGGATTCCTGCTTACTGAAAATGGTTGGGTGCTGTCTCCTGCTTATGATATCAATCCTGTTCCAACTGGCGGAGGACTTCATCTTAATATTTCCAAAGATGATAATACACAGGATATAGGGCTTGCTCTCAGTGTTGCCCACTATTTCAGAGTTAAAAAAGAAAGAGCTGAAGATATAGTGAATGAAATCACAACAGTCGTTCGCACATGGCAGATATTTGCGAGACAACTTAAACTCCCTTCTCGCGAAATAGAACTTATGGGAAGTGCTTTTCTTGTGTAGCTTCGATTCAATTCTTCCTAGTAAAACCACAGATAAAAAGGTGCGTCCGTGATTACAAAGGTAACTTGCTATACTGCATAACTGAACCTTAAAAACAAAACGCTCGCTGGAGTTTGCATGCGAAGCAGAGGCACAGAGGACTCAATGAAATTTATATAGTTTTTTGCACACATACACGCGATTCCTTTGCTTCTTTGTCTACCCCTGCAAAAATAACTAGTGAACATATAGGTGAATTTTCTGAGCATGGCGCCGATTTGCCTCAGAGGTGGTACCCATCTTTAGTACAGTTTTTAGACTGAAATAAGGTGGAAACTCTCAGTCATTTTATCATCTTTTTTCCAGATTTGAATCTCTAATCCGTTATAAGCTTCATATGGCGTTCTGTCGCCCAGAGAAGAATGCGGTCTTCCTGTGTTGTAGAAATTTATCCAGTCCGCCAGTCCTCGTTTCAGCTCGTGTCCGTTATCAAACGCATGGAGATAGACAAAGCTATATTTCAATGTCCGCCAGATGCGCTCAATCATGACATTATCCATCCAACGCCCCTTGCCGTCCATAGAGACCTTAATACCTGCATCTTTAAGGGTTTGCGTAAAGTCATAGCTGGTAAACTGACTCCCCTGGTCAGTATTAAATATTTCAGGTGTTCCGTATTTTTCAAGGGCTTCCTCAAGCGCAGCAACGCAGAAATCAGAATCAAGGCTGTTTGAAAGTCTCCAACTGAGAACTTTTCTGC
>OBLN01000131.1_pt1 | contig 27296 bp, 21 predicted proteins | sample 1519301 | NCBI WGS metagenome assembly OBLN01 (sample SAMEA2452533, study PRJEB22499) | sediment metagenome | reverse complement strand
GCCTTCTTGCAGCATCGTGCTCCTCCGGCATCAGCGATGGAGTTAAGGGTTCTTGAAGTTGCCCAGTTGGCATGTGATCTTTCTTCAGGTGTCAGAGGAGTAGCTTCCAGCAGGACGCACATTGCGATTCCCACACCGACCCCTGCTCCGCATGTTCCATAAAGACCACAATAGCCACCGGGGACATTACTTCCGCGCTTGATGGCTTCCATAATGGGTTTTTTGTCAGTTTCACCGATGTAGTTCTGGTAGGCGGCCACAAGGACAGCAGGAACAAGAGCATGATGTTCCGGTCCGTGCATATGGATACCGGGATGCTCCATTATTATCTCTGCTATTGACAGGGGGTTGGCAAGGTATGTGGTCTTGCAGATATTCTCGATTATGGCAATCGCATCCTTTGAATGACAATTGTTGCACACGTAATGTTCCTCTTTGCATACGAAGTATGTCCCCTCCTCAACTCCGCAATAATAACAGCTGGAACTTATCGGTTCGCTCAAATACTCAACTTCAGCTCCGCATACCAGACAATCGGTTTTGCAATTGGTTTTGAAATCGGTCTTGACATTTGTATTTGAAACAGATATCATGGACATGTTAACATCCTTTATCCCACACACATCATTCTTTACATCTTCTTTATACCCAATATCCATTCTAGTCACCTCGGACGCATCTATTGATCGGCTCCTTTTTCAGGGGAGCAAGTGAAAATCTCTTTTAAAAGGAATCTGCTGTTTTCTTTCAGCTCTGAGCGCGATATCCTCATAAGCAAACTTACAGGCAGACGACAGGCGATACGTTGTAACAGGCCAAGCCCCCTCCCGGGAATGACAACATCCTTTCCACATTCCATGGCAAGGTACGTATCACGTGCAACAACGCTGGCATTGACCGCCATCCATGAACGGAAAGCTCTGATGTGTTCCATTCCGGCGAATGACTTAAACCCTGTATCCTTCACCGCTGTGGGACATACAGCCAGCACCTTCACATTCAATTCTTTTTCTTTCAATTCGTAATTCAAAGCCCTGCTGAACTGCAATACAAAACTCTTACTGGCACCGTAAGTAGCAAAATACGGATTTGGCTGAAAAGCCGATATCGATGACATATTGATTATCTGTCCCTCATCCCGCTCTACCATATCCTTCAGGTAAAGACGGGTCATGCGGTAGAGGTTTATCACATGCAGTTGCAGCATGTCCAGTTCCCTGTCCCCGTCAATATCATTGACAAAACCGTAAGTGCCAAAACCTGCACAGTTAACCAGCACATTGACCTGAACACTGTGTTTCCGGGTAAATTCGAATACTTTCTTTGCAGCATCCGGAATCGTTAGATCCTGCTCCAGAAGCATTATCCTAATATCGGGATTAACAGCATGCAATTCATTTTTTGCACATTCCAGATTTTCTTCATTTTTATCGACCAGTACCAGATCGTAACTGTCATGTGCAAAGAGCTTTGCCAATTCCTGTCCGATACCCCCTGCTCCTCCGGTTATCAATGCAGTTCTTTTAATGCAGTTCGCATGATGACCATTGAAATCGTTGTTACCGGTCATGATCACATCCACCTGTACATCATTTTTACTAACCATTGAACACGGTCATTATACGGAGGGTAGATCATACTCAGGGACCCCCATTTACGATGAATTATGCTTCTCTTATTGGAAAATTCCATAAAACAATGAAATCCAAGTGACTTTCCCATGCCACTGTTATTCACTCCACCAAAGGGCAGGTTCGGGTTGCTGTAACCGAGCATATAGTCATTGATGACCGTTCCTCCGGCAGGGTTACCGTCCATGTAATACCTGATATTATTTTTGTCATTGCTGGCTATGTAAAGCATTAGTGGATTCGGATGCCTGTGGATGATATTCTTCACCATTGATCTGTCACTGTAGCTTATTACAGGAAGCAGAGGGCCGAATATCTCCTCCTGCATAATGTTCATTTCTTCTGAAATATTATCAAGAATAGTAGGGGCAATGAAACGGTCAGTTCCATCCAGTTCGCCTCCTGTCAGTACACATGCTCCTTTTTCAAGTGCATCCTCGTACAGGGAATTAAGTCGCTGGAAATGATGGTCATTTATTATCCTGCAGTAATCAGGTGATTGGTCTATACCCTTATCAGAAGGTGCATAGAACTCTTTTAGTGAGGATTCGAACTCATTGATGAAAGATTCCTTAATAGAGTCATGCAGGATAAGATAATCGGGAGTTACACAAGTCTGTCCGCAGTTTATTGATTTTGCCCATGCAAGGCGTCTTGCCATTTTAGGGATGTTTGCAGTTTCATCTATAATAGCAGGTGATTTGCCTCCAAGCTCCAGGGTTACACTGGAAAGGTGTTCTGCAGCTTTGGACATGACAATTTTTCCAACCCGTGGACTGCCGGTGAAAAAAATATGATTGAATGGCAGTTCCAGCAGTTCACCGGCTACCGAAGCATCACCTTCAATAACAGCCACCTCATTCCAGTCAAACAGCCCATCCATCATCTTTTTTATGTAGGCGGAAGTATGGGATGAGATCTCGCTGGGCTTTAACATGACTGCATTGCCTGCAGCTATTGCATAGACCAGAGGAACAAGGGAGAGGTTCAGTGGGAAGTTCCAGGGTGACATAATAAGAACCACTCCCCTGGGTTCATAGCGCATGTAGGAACGGGTGCCGATCAATGGTAGTGGAGTGGAGGCTTTATGGTCCCGTACCCAGCGGCTCAGATTCTTTTTCAGGTAGGCTATCTGCGTTTGAATGACACCCACTTCAGTTGATATGACCTCTACTTCCGGCTTGCGTAGGTCTTTATACAGAGCCTTATAGAGTTCTTTTAGGTGTTCTTCATCTTTCAGGTAATTATCAATGCGTAACAGACGCTCCATTCTTTCTTTTGCATCCGTAAGTGCCAGTATAGGTGCAGTATTCTGCTGAAGTCTGAATATTGTTTGAATATCCGGCTGCATTGAGTAAATCACATCTTTTGTCTTTTGTAACTTATACTGAGATCATTCCAAGCAATGACAGTATGTAGAAAGTCGTAAGCACAGCCGCAGCTGCTGATTCTTTTGTGTTCCTGCTACTTCTGCCTTTGCTAAGGTCATTTATCGTAAGGCATACCCATAAGAGGAACACGTATCCTGCCATAAGCGATAAGAGTGAAAAGTCCGGATGTGACCATGTACCGAGCAATTCACCTGTAAGCTCTGTCAGGACTGTGAAAAAGCCTACAAAATATGCAAGTCTGAACCCATTGAATGTTCTGAAAAGCATGAATGCAAGGGTGAATTTTATGAGTATTCCTGCAAGGTCTCTGGACAGGTCAAATACAATATAATCAATGGCAAACAGTGCTGCCAGACTTATAGCTACGAAATAATTGCTGTAATGGAACCATTGTTCCTTTGAATATTTTCTCTCAAAGTTCTTCCATAGATTGTGGGATGACCAGAATATTGTTCCGTAACCCGGTATCAGCCATATGGGAGACCCACCTATGAATCCTCCGAGGTATGTAAAATATCCGTACCTGACACCAAGAATTTCATGCACATATCCGAAAACCGATGCTATGACAAGGAATATTCTGCCCTTTTCGTCGGTGTTCTTCCAGAACAGTATCCACAGAACGGAAAGTATCACTGTTGGCACGATTTCATCAACAGTATTTGTGTAATAGATCAGAACTCCGAATATCACAGAGAGCATGAACACGGCAAAGTACTGTGCACTATTAAGAAGAAGTTTGCTTTTCTCATTAAGTGTGCTGCCAGGAGAGTAAACGGACAGGGGTTGTTGCAGATTCTGGCTGCCTAAAAACACTCTCAATTGGGATATCATTTTATCACTACATTTTCATATTTTATTGAATGATAATTTTAAAAATAAAAAGGCCAGTGAAGGTTAACTGGCCAGGGAAGTGTGGAGGTAGATTTGCCGTACAGAACCTGATGAACTGGTATTTGTTCAACTTAATTTTCCAGGCGTTTATCTCCCCTACCAAAGGAATAATTTCTCAGAGAAGAACGTTTTTGAACATGAAAGATATCAACCGGAGAAATTATCTTTGATCTTAATATTTGTGGTTCTTTGCCATCTCAACCATTGCCTGAAGGTTGGCATTTGGTGTCTTGCTTACAATACCGCATCCCGGTCCCAGTAATCCAACTCCGGACTCCAGTATATCTTTAGAGACTTTCCTGATGTCCTCTGGTGTCATTTTCCAGAGAGCACTTACAGGATCTAGGTTTCCAACGAGGACAGCGCGGTCAACTTTGCTGAGGGCAGTTGCAACATCCACATTCTGGTCAACACTGATAGCGTCTACACCGGAAGATTCCATGAGCCCGAGACTTGGAGTGGTATCTCCGCAAATGTGAAGTACAGTAGCTACACCAAGTTCACGCATTGCATCAACAATTTTCTTGTGTGCAGGAACCACGAATTTCTGATAGAACTCATCACCTATGAGCATGGCACTTGCTGTCGGGTCAATGATGACCATGGTGTCTGCTCCGTTCTCCACCATTTTCTTTGCATAGGAAATGTTGAATTCAGTTGTAAGCTCCATAAGTGCAAATCCGAATTCCTCATCAGTCATAATTGCCATGAACCAATCGTCACCGTTCATGTGCTGTGCAAGGGAAAAAGGACCCAGCATGCTGGCCATAATTGGCAATTCATCGCCATACTTGTCAGCAAGGATCTTTATAGCATCACAGACAACGCCAACTCTTCCTTCGTTGATCTCGTAGCCTTTGAGTTTTTCGATATCCTCAATTGATTTAACAATGTGTCCCACGACGGATGGCTGCTGTTCTTTTGTACCTGCTTTGATGTCACAACCAAAGAACTCAGCTTCAGCTGTAATATCGAAAGGAACACGTACCGCTTCAAAGCCTATTACGGTGTGGGCTGCTTCGGCGAGCATTGCCATTTTTTCTGCATCCTCGTTAGCTTCCGGCCAGAATGCACCACAGGCTTCCATCTGTTCTACGGTGCCTGTTTGTGTAACGGATATAGCTGGCATTCTGTCAACAGTTTCTCCTCTTAATGCACGTGCTAATCTCTCTTTAGGTGTGTATTCATCCATTGAACTGAACTCCTATAATCGATTGAAATGTAAATTTGGAAATGTAAATTTAATAATTGTCAGATATTTTAGTTTGATAGAAATCGTTTTTTCAAATGAAATGTAAAGTGATTGGAACCATGGGATAATCGATAAGTTCTCCCTTGATCGATACTGATCCCAATCACCGTCCTGCAAAAATCTAGTGCCTCATGCTCTTGTTCACATTGCCGGCTTGATGGTTGATATGCGATTGATTCCTTTCCAGGATTGTTGGATTTCGGCAATTTTACTGTGAAGACCCGGATCTATACGATTGGTGCTTTGAATAGATCTGTTGATCTTGAGCAGGGTTGTTGTGCATCAGATATTCTGCAGTTGTTTCATCTTAATCCCATCTGCCAGGTGCAAGAGCTTCGGCTGCTTCATGTGCCCATCTTGCAGCTTCCATAGCATCGGTCTTTGTGGCATCCGCTCCGATCTCAACTGCAAAATCAGCAGTAATAGGTGCACCACCAATGATGATCTTCATTTTATCTCTGATACCTCTGCTCTGGAGACCGTCCATGACTCTCTGCATATTGTCCATTGTTGATGTCATAAGTGTGCTCATGGATATGACATCTGCTTTGTGTTCAACAGCAGCTTCTACGAATTGCTCGATAGGTACATCTTTTCCCAGGTCGATTGCTTCAAAACCTACGGCACTCATCATTGTTTTGACAAGGTTCTTTCCGATGTCGTGAACATCTCCTTCAACACTGCCAATAACAAGAACTTTTCTTGCGCCTGCACCATCTGATTTGATATGAGGGATGAGTACATCCATACCACCATACATTGCATTGGAAGCCATCAAAAGATGTGGCATAAATGCCTGCTTGTTCTCGTATTTCTCGCTCATGATCTCCATGCCCTTTGCAAGACCGTTTATCACTGCGATGTAAGGGTCAATACCTTCATCCAATGCCTTCTGAGCTAATTCAGTTGCAATGTCTTTCTTTCCGTTAACTACAGCTTCTGTTAAACCGTTGATGATCTCATTTTCTTCCATAGAATGCCTCCAATTTTTTGTTATCAACGTTCAGGAATGGGGTATTGCCATTTTCTGCATTCCTGCTCATTGGTTACACAAATTATTTATGAAGTCAATAAAACAGATCTTAAAACCTGCAATTATTGACAATAAACCATTACCTGATATGGATATATATAATAACTTATAGTAATTAATCAATGAATTACATATTATCAATAAGGTATTCTCAGTTCAAAATATGGATTTTGCAAATCCGGTAATCTGGATTTATGACGTGCCGGAAAACTTCACCGAAGCAAAAAAGAAAGCCTTTGATAATATCAAAAGCATGAATAATATCACTATGTCAAATGCTGAATTCTCATTCTCTGTCAGGAAAATCATACGGAAGCAAATTAAATGTTTCTGGCTATCTCATTAGCACCATTAATAGCTTCCCATACTCTTCCCGGTTCAGTTGAATCTCCGACAGAATATACTTCAATGGCAGCTTTTGCTTTGAGCAGATCGTAATAAAGTGAGTCATCTGCCTGTCCTCCTATAGCAAAAATAACAAGGTCTGTATCGATCAGTATATCTTCCGTATTATCCGGGTCAAGCTCTTTTTCAAAGGGATTTTTGACATTTTCCGGAATCAATGACTTCCAGGGAGTATAAGGATCCTTTCTGTCCCTGTTCGCTTTTATGTGGGCTTTGCCATTCGAAAACCCGATAACCTTTGAAGCATTATACACTTTGACAGTTCGTTTCAAGGTATGTTCCTTCTTTCCGGAAGGCGAGCCGTTCCCCATCATCATCCATAACATCTGGGCACGGTTGGCTAATACGGTTTCAGGCATAAGCTCCTTGTTTTTGCCAACTACCGTGACGTTAATATCTTTTTCGCAGGCCAGGGAGTAAGCAATCTCACAACCTATCATTCCTCCACCGATGACCAGGATATTCCTTATGTTTTCAGGCAGATTCATGTCCTTATTCAGGAATTCCCTGGCTTCAATATGCCTGACAGTTTCCAAACCTTCTATTGAAGGCAGAACGGTTTTCAGTCCGTTACAGCAGATCACCACATCAAACCTGTCTTTGATATCATCTGTCTTTATTTCCCTGTTGAATTCAACTTTAAGGCCTTCTTTTTTCAGAAGGTCTATCCGGTATTGGAGATTGTCCAGATATCTTCTGATATCATGTTTGATAGTCATTTTACCTGCTGTGAACAATTGTCCACCAATTCGTTCGCTTTTTTCGAAAAGTGTAACATCATGTCCTCTTTTATGGGCTGTGATGGCCACTTCACAACCGGCAGGCCCTGCTCCTATTATGGCTACCTTCTTAATGATATCTGCTCTGACCAGTTTCTTTGTATCTTCAAAACCTGTGTAGGGATTTACTGAACAACAGGGATGTCCACCTTTTTTGAATGATTCTATACAGCCTTCCTGATCTCCTATACAGTGGATTATCTCTTTTACCCTGTTTTCACTCACTTTAGCAGGCCAGTAAGGATCAGCAAGAAGTGGTCTTCCGAGCATTATAAGATCCGCCCAGTTGTTATTCAGCACCTCTTCAGCTTTTTCGGGTTTACCCAGTTTTCCCACAGCTACTACTTTTGCATCGATGCCTTCCTGCCTGAAAAAATCTTTTAATCTTCCAGCCATTTCCCTGACATAAACAGCATCGTCAAAATAGGCTGGCGGATGTGGCCAGAACCAATTGTCGTAGCATCCTTTATCAACATCGAAAGCATCGACTCCGGCTTTATGGAGTGCCTTGCAGAACTGCAATCCTTCTTCAATTGTCCTTTCTTTTCCACGAAAACGTTCTTTGAATACATCGTCTCCGTAGCTCTCCTGTAGAGCCTGTGTCAGGTCTATCCTGTACATGACAGGAAAATCTTCTCCGCAACGTTTTTTGATCTCCCTGACAACGTCGATACCGAACTGGAACTTATTCCTGTACCTGCCGAATCTTCTCCTGTTCCAGGGTGCAGAGGTTAACTGGTCCATGAGATATCCTTCATGACCATGTATCTGCACACCATCAAATCCTGCTATTTTTGCATTGGCTGCACTCTGCCCCATTATTTTCACAATTTTCTTAATTTTACGGTCAGAAAGTGGCAGATGAGGAACCTGTGGAATGTAAAAATTTCTGTTCCATGAAGCCGATCTCAGTATCTTTCCTTTCAATGCAGGTTCGGGGGAACCTACTCTTCCAAGGCCAGCGGATAACTGGATAAATATCTTTGAGCCATAGGGTTTCACAGCTGCTGTAAGATCTCTCCAGCCGCTAAGACGAGTTCTTGATGAGCCATCTATGCGGGGAAAATAAGTTGTATTGGTCTCTTCCAAAAGGGTGGGGTCAATGCCATATGAAACAGGGACCAGGCCGGTGATCAACAGGCCGGTTCCTCCCTTTGCCCTTTCGATGAAATACTCTATCATCTTGTTGAGGGGACGGCCATTTTGGTCAGCCATATTGATATTACCAATAGGGGCCATGATAATTCTGTTTTTCAGTTTGCATTTGCCGATATTACTCGTTTCAAATAGTTTTTCAAATGCCATTTATCCCTCACAAGTGATTAGTTCTTACAGGCTATTACTGTTTTTTCGGCCATTTTGTATAAAAGAGTAACAGAACTGGTATAGAATTATCTTTATAAGATAGTTTTCCAGTATTTTTGTACGGTTAGAAAATATGGATACATCCGGCTTTTATATTTAATGCAGATGTCATGTTCATAGCTTTGATTAAATCAAAGCCATTGTTTTTTGTTCAATTGAAGATTTCCTGCAAGCACTTGATTTTCTAGAATAATTCGTTATATATATCTCGGTATTGAAACTCATACTAGCAGTCAAAAAGGTGAAAAAATATGTTAGATGAGAAAAGATATGTTGACGACCTGAAACGTGATGAAAGGTATTCTTTTGAACTGCAAAGGAAAGGAGTGAATAAGACCTTCTACGATGCGAATCGAATGCTTCTTTGCCCGGAATGCGGTAAATCTTTCAATCTGTTCTACTCAAGAGCAAAAATATGTGCAGGATGCCCAAGTTTAATAAGGGGATGTGAACGTGCCTGTTGTACACACTGCCATACTGAGTTCCCACTGACCAATTTCATGTCAAAAAGCGCTACGAGAACGACATCTAACTATATTGGTTCTGTAATAAAAAGATACCATAGCACTTTCGGTGAAAAGCCGGGTCAATAAAGCCCAGCCTCAGGATGCTAAAAACTATCGAGGCTATATTATTCATATTAATTGGATAAAAAATCAAAATTCACCAAAAATGAGGCAAGTGATCTTACCATGAAAACTGAATTGATAAGTACAGTATTCCTATCGGAAAAGAGGAAAAGCACCCTTATCATGTTAATGGATGGGCCAGCAACAATAGACGATATAAAACAGTCTATAAACGGCACTACAAGCGCAATTATGGCTCAGGTAAAAATACTTATTGAACAGGGCCTCATCGAACAAAAAGATGACGAATACATGCTAACTCATATCGGTAAGATCATTTTGAAAAAAATAAAGCCCCTGATAGAAGCACTAAGTGTTGTTGAGGACAATAAGGATTTTTGGGAAAGCCGGGATCTGGATGCAGTACCTGAGCCTCTGCTGGATAGAATTGGTGATCTTGGAGAGGTTCTTATACATGAGCCTGATCTAAACCATCTCTTCGAGCCACCGAAAGAACTACTTACAAGTCTTAAACAAACACACAATGTGTGTACTTTTTATTCTTATTTTTGTCCCATATGTCCCAGCAATTACGAAGAACTGGCACGAAGAAACGTGAACTACAATCTTATTTTAACCAGGCCAGTATATGAAAGATTAAGGGATGAGTATACTGAGCAATACAATGCAATTATGAACTCTCCAAACTCACATTTATTTGTATGTGATGAAGATATTTCAAAACCGGGTGCAATTTCCGTCACTGACAATCTGCTTTTGCTCTCTTTCTTCAACAAGAAGGGTTTCTTTGATCACAAGAAAGTTATCAGCTTTGGAGAAAGTGCACGGCAATGGGGCAAGGATTTCTTTTCTCATTACAGGCAAATTGCAGAACAGATTAAGTAAATATTTTATATTTGTTCTTCTATATTCTATTTATTCATTGGAAATTTTTATGCATGGCAGTATTCATGCTTTTGATTAAATCAAAGGCTTTAATTGTTCTTTCGTCTTTGTCTTCCTGCAAGCCAGTGATTCTGAATTTCTTATTTTCTAAATCTACAGTTTGAATTGAAGGCGGGTTATTGATAATATTATTATCATTAATTGATTACTACAGGTTATTATATATGCTTTTACCGGATACTGTGATTTGTACGACTTTTCCGTTATGGACGGAGAAGGAGTAGATGCAAAAAGATAATTACACAGTTAAAGGGTCTAGCAAATCTACCTCCATCATTTAAGTTCAACCCCTGGGAATCTAACAAAATACCATTTCTCAATGACTGTGTGATTTTTATACCACCATCTACACGCTTTGCAGGACCTCTCCACATTATTAATGGTCCTGCAAAGCAAATGTTTATTCTCATTTTTACTGAAAATATCGATTATCTTCTTTCAATTATTAGTTTGCCTGAAATTTCAGGTTAAAAATCAGAATACCGTTTCGATTAAATCAATTGCATTATTTTTATTGTTGCTGTTGTTTTATCAATCGTATTATTTTCATTAGGGACATTGATTATATCGCCGCCTCTTATTTTTTGTTCGAATTCGTTATTTATAGTAATTTTACAGATTATTTCTATGCGTAATTGCACTGACAATTGACTATCAATAATTCAGATTTTAAAATTATAGGAGGAATTTGTTTGTATGGAATTGCATTAGATCTGGGAACAAGTGGATTTCGATTGCAGCTTTTGGACCTTAAAACCAAGGGCATCATAAAAACAGTGATGACAATGAGACATCCCCTGCCCGGGGGAAACGTTATCGATCACCTGGGTTTTGCAATTCAGGTAGGTCAGGATAGTGCGAATGAGATAATGACCCATACAATTCACAAAATGCTTGATGAATTGGGAATCCCTCTTAGCATGATAGAGAAAATGGCCGTATGTGGTAATCCTATCCAGCTATCCCTTTTTCAGAATATAGAGATAAGAGACCTTGCCTATGCCGGTAAGAACATGCAAAGAAGGCTTGGAATTGAAAATGTGAAAAGAGGTCTGATGATTTACAAAGGTAGTGAAATGTTTGACAAAGATTCCGGTCTGGATGAATGTGAAATAATCGTGCTGCCATCGATTGAGCATGAAATAGGAGCTGATGCCCTTGCTATGATGGTCAAGACCGACTTTATCAATCAGGAAGATATAGCAATTGTAACAGATTACGGGACTAATGCTGAAATGGCTTTGAAGGTCGGCGACCGTATCGTTACCTGTAGTGCAGCAGCAGGACCTTCTATAGAAGGGCAGGGAATTAAATGCGGAATGCTTGCAAGTCCGGGTGCTGTTTCCGATGTGAATGAAGAGGACGGTTTCTGGAGGGTAACCGTACTGGATGAGAATATGGGACCCGGAAAAGGTGACCTTATAGATCCGGTAACAGGAATAATTATTGAAAAGGGTGAAGTTCAGCCAAGGGGAATTACCGGAACCGGTGTGATATCTGCAATCTCATTGGCGATCAGTACAGGTCTCATCAGGAAACTACCGGAATTGCCTAATGGAAAAATTGTTCTGGGTGAGGGTATTGTCCTTACGGACGAAGATGTTGCAGAGGCTGGAAAAGCAATAGGTGCCATAAGGGCTGCACATCTGACACTGCTTATAGAATCCGGTGTGAAATACGAAGACCTGAAGTACATGTACATGTCAGGTGCATCAGGCACATATGTTGATGCTGCCAAAGGAAGACTGATTGGTCTATCTCCTATTTTTTCCAAAGATATAGTTCAGTTTGGAAATACATCTCTGGAACTTGCAAGGGACGTTGTCCTTGGGAACTATAAACTCCAGGAGATAGTTGACCTTGCTGACAGGATAAAAGCAGATCACATTATGCTGGCTTCCAATGAGACTTTTAAGAATATCTATGCATGTGAACTCGCTTACTGGACCGAGGGTATGCAGGCTGAAACGTACAATGATTTCCTTGAAGCATACGGCCTGCCAAGACTACCTGATGTCACTCACGTTCCATCAATTGAACAGAGGGTTAACAAGGATATTGAAGATACCGGATACCAGGGCCTGGCAATACTAAAAGATTTCGACATGTTAATAGAAGAGGAATCTAACGGATGTATGCAATGCCTGATGTGTGAACGTGAATGCCCTGAAAAGGCCATACATGTTGTTCCCAAGAATGGACACATCTACGTGGACTATACTGCACACCTTTGTCTGGGTATGAGCTGTAAAAGGTGTATAGGTGCATGTCCTGTAAAAGCTATAAATTACAGGCAAATAAGGGCTGTTTCCGCCGGGGATCTGTCTGTCGTATGATTCTTTGCAATATTTTAATAAAAATTGCATTGCGTAAAGAACAATTCCGAATCAATATAATCAATGGTCAAAAACATGATTGGAGAACCAGGTCCTGAAATCAGCATGGAATCAATAATAAATAACAGTCCCGTTATTGTGATTTCAAGAAAAATCGAGAAGAATTTCCCCGTCAAGTACGTATCCAGCAATATCAGACAATTCGGATACACGCCTGATGATTTTTATTCCGGGGAGCTTAAATATGCTGACCTTATCCATCCTGAGGATCGTAAAGGTGTTTTAAAGACTTTTAAGCACCTGAACAAGCAACTAAGTGAATTTATTCAGGAATACAGGTTAGTAACCCGATTTGGTGAGATTCGTTACGTCGAAGACAGGGTTCATATAAGGTCTTATGGTAGCAATGATGCATATATAGAAGGCACTATTCTGGATATAACCGGACGTAAGCACCATGAAATGATTACCTATCAGCGTAAAACCGCTCAGGGAAAATCGCTTACTGAAATATCCCTTGAGGGCGTCCTGGAACTGCTTGTCACCAATGCAGAAAAGATTCGTACCGGGCTGACATGTGCTGTTATGTTGCTGGATAGGGAAAAGCAGCATATATGCCGTGTAATCGCTCCAAATCTTCCTTCAGTCTACAAAGAAGCTATGGAAGGTGTTGAAATCGGATATGGGGTAGGTTCGGGCGGTACGGCACTCTACATGGGAGAAAGGGTTATCGTTGAGGATATAGAGGAGCATCCCTATTGGGCGTTATATAGGGACGTTGCAAAGAAAGCAGGCATCAAGGCCAGTTGGGCCGAACTGATAACGGCCTCCACCGGTGAGATACTTGGTGTTTTCATTATGTATTTTGATTTTCCGAATGCACCAAAAAAGGCATGTTTTGAATATCTCAAATCAAACGCAGATCTTGCAGCTATAGAGATCGAACACAGGATCGCTAATGAAACGTTCAGGGAATCCGAACATAAGTTCAAAACAATTTTCAATAATATCAATGACCAGATATATGTCAGTGAACTGAACGGGAATCTTATAGATGTAAACCAGGTTGTTGTTGACAGTCTTGGATATTCGAAAGAGTATATATTAAAATCATCACCTATTGATATCGTACCTTCCTGGTATGTACAGCGTGCTTCTGAACTTCTCAAAGTGATCGACAGGGATCATAAGGCTATGTATGAAGCTGCAGCTATTCGAAAGGATGGTTCTGTCATACCTCTGGAAATAAATGCACGGATGATCAACTATAATGGAAAGAAGACCATCCTGTCAGTTGGCCGTGATATCACAGAGCGTAAAAAAGCTGAAAAGGCAAAACAGTTGAACGAATCCCGTCTGGAGGCATTGATCTCGCTCAATGAAATGACAGCTGCTTCCTTAGATGAGATCGCAGAGTTTGTCAAGGAAGAAGCTGTTCGTCTTACTGAAAGTAAACTGGGATATCTTGCATTCATGAATGCTGGTGAAACAGACCTGATAATGCATTCCTGGTCAAGCTCTGCAATGAATGAATGCAACATAACTAATAAACAGTTCATATATCCTGTAAAAAGCACCGGATTATGGGGAGAAGCTGTAAAGCAGAGGAAGCCCATCATCACCAATGATTATGCAGCTCCGAGTCTATTGAAAAAAGGGTACCCTAAAGGACATGTTGAATTGATAAGGCATATGAATGTCCCGATATTTGACGGGGACCATATAGTTGCAGTAGTTGGTGTCGGAAACAAGGAAGAGGATTATGATGAATCAGACGTTCGTCAGCTGACACTTTTATTGCAGGGAATGTGGAAACTCATTCAGAGGCAGCAGTTGGTAGGTGCGTTGAGTAAGTACTCCGAAGAACTTTCAAAGGCTAACACGAAGCTCAGATCTATCAGTATGATCAAGGCGGAATTCCTTGAGGATAGTATGAAAAGAGGCCATGATCTTGTGCATGGATCCGATATACTTGATGATGAAACACTGAATGTTCTGGATGATTCACAAAAAGAGGCTATCTCTATCCTGTTAAGTAATTCGGAAAGGTTGAAGCTCCTTGTGGATGCAATTCTGTACAATAACCTGCAGCAATCCGGCAGGATTGAATATTCATTCGCACCGGTAAGCATAGGCAGTGTTCTTTCTGATGTCCTGCTTAACCAGATACTGTTGATAGACGAAAAAGAACTGATGCTGGAAAAGGATATTCCGGCAGGTCTGCCACCGATCAAGGGTGACAAAGAAAAACTGAATGAAATGTTTGTCTATCTTATCCACAATGCCATCAGCCTTACACCTAAAGGAAAGTGTATCGGGGTAGGAGTATGCGAAGAAAATGGCTATCTCCATGTTACTATCACCGACAATGGCGAAGGAATCGATGAAGACCTGATACCTCGTTTGTTCTACAAGATGTATCAGGTGGATGATTCCATTGCAAGGATGTACCAGGGTCTTGAATCAAGTCTCTATATCTGCAAAGATACTGTAGATGCACATCAGGGTAATATCTGGATAGAAAGTGAAGTTGGACAGGGAAGTTCATTCCATGTTAAGATCCCTAAATGGACCGGGACGGAGAACGCATAATCTGTGGTTATGCAGTCATAAGGAGTTATGAGTGCTTTTTTTGATGGAATGTTCATTATGAAAGCAGAGATTGGTGATCTATTAAAAAGAGAGGAATCTGGATTTCCAGATACCTACACAAATTGTCTCGGAATGGAATTCATATTGATTCCCGCAGGCAAATTTGAAATGGGTTCACCTGCAGATGAAAATAACTGGTATAAGAATGAAAGACCTGTTCATGAAGTAAACATAGAGAAAGCATTCTATATTGGTAAATTTTTGGTCACACAGAAACAGTGGACTGAGCTAGTGGGCAGTAACCCTTCCAAGTTTGTTGGAGATAACAGACCGGTTGACAGAGTTTCATGGAATGCTGCACAGGATTTTATTGATAAACTAAATGAGAAAGAGGGTACTGATAAATATCGTCTGCCTTCTGAAGCTGAATGGGAATATGCCTGCAGGGCGGGTACTGCCACGAGGTATTCGTTTGGTGATTGTGAATCAGAACTGGACGAATATTGTTATTGCGGGAATCTGGATATTGGTTCTCATCCCGTGGGCCAGAAGAAACCCAATCCATGGGGATTGTATGATATGCATGGAAATCTTTGGGAATGGGTGCAGGACATGTATCATGATAGTTACGAAAATGCTCCTGCAGATTGTAGTGCCAGGGAAGATGCTGATGTTTCTTCCAGGGTTATGAGGGTATTACGCGGAGGCAGCTGGCAAACGTCAGCCGTAGGATGCCGGTCTGCAAGTCGGTATTGCTACCCGCCGATTGCCCGCCGTAACAGTAGTCGTGTTGGTTTGCGGCTCCTTAGGGAAATATAAGGACAAGGATTAAAGAGTGATTCTATGATGCAGGGAGATTCATGTATAGATAAGGAAATTCTTAGAAAACAGCAGAATCACTGGGAAATTGTGTTTTTAAATAATAATGCGAAGTTCGGTGAAAAACCCAGTTTACCTGCTCAATGGGCTGCTGAAACCTTTAGGAAAGAGGGAAAAACTAAGATTCTTGAACTTGGAGCCGGGCAGGGAAGAGATACTTTATTTTTTGCGGGAAATGGATTTGAGGTATGTTCTCTTGACTATTCTAAAAACGGAATTCAGGTTATAAGGCAGAAAGCCCGGGAGAACGGATTGTCTGAGCATGTAACTACTTTGCAGCACGATGTGAGAAAACCTCTTCCATTTGAAGATGAAACATTTGATGCGTGCTATTCACATATGCTATACTGTATGCCACTAACGACCTCTGAGCTTGAGTCTGTCTCAAACGAGATAAAAAGAGTACTTAAGCCTGGTGGGCTGAACATATTTACAACACGGCATACAGGGGATTCTCAATATGGAACAGGAATCCACAGGTGTGAAGACATGTGGGAGATAGATGGTGGATTTATCGTGCATTTCCTGAGCAAAGAGAAGATAGATCATCTTTCGCAAGGCTATGATATAATTGATATAAAGGAATTTGACGAGGGACCTCTTCCAAGAAAGCTCTTTATGGTTACTCTCAGAAAAAGTTAAAGACAAATTAAGAAAGTCCAGGTCAATAGTTGGTAAAAAAGGACCGAGCCGGAATGAAATCTGTTCCCGATCATCTTTTGTTGTCTATATTTATTCTCTTATTTTCTTGATTCCACACCAACAGGATGCTCGGTGATTATGACTGGTTGCTCAATAATGTCCATGATACTGACCACACCAAATATCAATCCCAACACGATTCCGCCAACTCCCAGGAATGCATAGGCATCGTAGAGTGTACCTGTTTTGAGTATGGGCTGAATAATGAGGGGGCTTGCCAGTTGTCCAAGGAAGAGGACGGTGGTAAATCCGGAGAATATCTTTCCGCGTGAGTGTTCGGGGGCGATTCTACCAAGCCAGCTTAAATTTGTGGCGTTGATAACTCCAAAACCGATTCCGGCTATTATCAATCCTATGATAAGTGTTGCAATGTCAGGGGCTATGGAGAGTATAAAGATGCCTGCTCCGAACATGATGAAGAAAAAGAGATTGGTCTTTATCTCTGACAGGTATCTTGAAACCCGTATGTGCCCAAGTGCTCCAACCGTACCGAAGAGTCCGGGAATGGATATCAAGGCTCCGATGAGAAACGCTGATGAGATGCCTTTTTCGTCAAGAACGAATGGAAGCTTTGTGGGCACTGAAAAGAAGAGCACCATCAGTACAAATGTTGCTAAATAGATAAGGACGATGCTTTTAAGGTGCAACTGTTTGTTTTTCATTTGATAATGTGAATGGTCATTTTGTCCGTGTGCTTCTCCCTGCCCGGTCTTTTTCTTTGTTCCACTGATAGAGATCATGGCTCCCGGGATTATCAGCAGTGCAATGAGGTAGATGTAAAAAGGAGCGTGCCAGCTGATATCTGCAAGGGCACCGCCTGCAACTTCAAGCACTACGGCTCCAAAACCCATACAGGCAGATTGCAGGCCGATCTTTTTCTTAAGTTCAGCACCGGTGTAACTGTCTGCAAGCAGGGCTGTGGCACAGATGGACATTCCTGCAATGCCTATTCCGAGCAATACTCTGAAGACAAGTATGGCGTAGAGAGAGTTGAGGAGCGCACCTGTGGATCCTACAAGTGCGAATATAGCAAGGGATGCTATAAGCAGATTCTTCTTGCTATATTTGTCAGCAAGGATGCCGATGAAAGGAGAACTGATAATAATACCCAGTGCCGGTAATGTGACTATCATGGATACCAGCAGGCCTGCATCCGGGACGCTGTTGAAGTGCTCAAGCATCCTGGGTAATGCAGGTGCAACCGCAGCCGCACCCATGATGGTCAGCATTGATGCACTAAGGATTACGATGAGCTTTAAAGTCTCATACTTTTGCTTTGATCTTTGTTTTTGACCATTTATTGCAGGTCTTTCAGGGGAAATTCCTTCCATTTTTTCTCACCATTTTTATAAGCAGCCTCATAACTATTCTTTGCAATTTTGTGGAGCAGATTCTTTGCACTTGTCTTCTCTTCTTCTGTGAGTCCTGAAAATGCAGCTTCTTCCCATTCGTTGTCTATTTTAATGATCTTTGGAATGAGCTGTTCCCCTGTTCCAGTGAGATAAAGACGCACAGCGCGGCGGTTGTTCTCATCGGTTATGCGTTTGACAAGATCTTTATCCTCAAGGACATTGACTGCCCTGGCTATACTTCCCTTGTCGATGAGAAGTTTTCCTGCAAGTGTGTCCTGTGTGATACCCTGCTCGATCGAAAGTATTATGAGAACGAAGAATTGACCTGCAGAAAGGCCGAGTTCTTTCATTCGATCGTTTATCCTCACAAACTGACTGCGATAGATTATAGAAGTGAATGCTCCGAGTGGTATGTCGTTCATGGTCTGTTCCTTGTTTTACAGTTGCCTACACAACTGTTGTCGCGACAACAATAATGGTGGATGCAGTATTTAAGCATTATCCGAAATTCTTTCGGGTTTACCAGGATTTGTATTTTCTGGTAATCTTTTTTAAGCGATATGTAAACCCGAAAGCTATATATGTAGTATTTACACAATTTTCAGTAATAACTGTAAATTGCAGAAATAAGGGTGTCAACATGGAAAATATCCGAAAAGAATTTGAGAGTCTCGTATATCAGGGAATTAGATCCCATGGATTAGATGAACTCTCTTCCAGACTTCTTGCCATACTTTATTCTGAACCTGATGCGCTAACTCTAGAAGAGCTATCTGAAATTACCGGGTATAGTTTTTCAGCAGTCAGCACCGCTATGAAAATGCTTAGCGGAGTAGGGCTTGTGGATAAGACTAAAAAAGCTGGTTCAAAAAAGCTATATTTCTCAATTCAAAGAGACATGCTGGAGATGACCATTGCTGCAATAAAATCCAAAAACGAATGCATGGTGCTTCCTGCACTAAGAGGTCTTCCTGCGATAATTGAAAAATGTAAAAACAGTAAGGATGAGGAGTCAGAAGAAACACTCAAAATTATCGATCAGTATTACCAGCAAATGCTTGCATTGGATTTAATTTTTAAAAATCTTATTGAGTTTACAGAAAAGGTTCAAAAGGAGATGGGAAAGGTATGAATCAGAGGAAGGGATTCGCATGTTTGTTCATGCTGGTATTGGTAATTGTTCTGGCAGGAATTCCTGTCGTCCAGGCAGAATCTTCAGGTGATGAATGTTTAAGGGCAGTAGTGGAAGACATAAGTCCCAGCTCTGTGGGCAGGGATGAGGAATTCACCGTGGGTATCAGCCTTGAGAACTGCGGTACCCAGGTCCCTGAGGATATCACGTTCATGATATTCAGTATTCCCCCGGATATCATAGTCACGGAGGACCTTGTTGCCTATATTCCTAAATTCGTGTACAAGGACAGTGAGAGGCAGTTGAGATATCATATGAGAACAACCCCGGATGCTACTCCCGGTCCTCATCTCATCAAAATGAAGCTGACATACGGAACCGGGGATGTACAAAGGACAGCATACTATGAAGTTGAAGTTATAGTTACAGGTGAACATGCAGAGCCACGTATCTCTTCTGTCAGCACTGACCCTGAGTATATTTATGCAGGGGATACGGTTGACCTTGATCTGGAAATCAAGAACTTCGGTGACTCGATTGCAAAATCCGTAGAGGTCTATCTGGAACATGACTTCAAGGGTATCACAGGTTCTACTCTTGGTGCACTTGCAGCAAATGACACTCAAACAGCGTTGTTCAAGTTCAAGGCTAACAACTCAGGAACCTTTGAAATTCCTGTTATCATAGAGTATGAGGACGACTACGGTGTCCAGAAGGATGAATATGATATTCAGATAACCGTACTTGACAAAAAAGGAAGTCTGAACCTTGCATCTGTAAAGGTCGATCCGGTACTTCCTTATGTGGATGATACTGTGGAACTGACCATGAGGATCGAGAACTCCGGCGACAGGACCATTAATTCGATACGTGTCTATGCGGATCATCCGTTCCAGGGACTGAAGGAGTCATTTATAGGAACCCTTGACCCGGATGAGGACGGGCCTGCAGTAATCACTTTTGTGGCAGACCAGTCAGGAGAGTTCGAGATTCCCGTGACTATCACGTATATTGATGATTTCGGTGAGGAACAGGTAGAAACGAAGGTAAATGTCATAGTCATGGAAAGGAATGGCGGGGCAGGAACGATCATTATCGTATTGCTGCTTCTGGTAATCATCGGCGGACTGGCCTACAACAATTACAGAACGAAAAAGTCAAAGGATGAGATCATCAAGCAGCTAATGGAAGGCGGTAGCAGCCTTGGTGAGGACACAGAAGAATAGAGGTGTCCGGTATGATAGATGATATCAGGGTTGGAGCTCTCATTGCAGGCAGCAGCATAAAGCGAGGCAACAAAAAAACATTGGTGTTCATTGTTTTTGTGCTTTCACTTATCTTTATGAACCTTGTTTTTCTTCCTTCGATGATAGGAGGGATGACGGTCCTGTTCACAGGTTTCATGCAAGATTATCCCTATGGGGATATTGTTATCGAACCTACAGGTGACAACACCTACATCAATAACGCTGATAATGTCCTGCAGAAGGTCCGTGCTGTGGAAGGTGTGAGGGCTGCAACCAAAAGACTGGATGTGGGAGCATCTATTGAACATAAACAGAATGTTGTGGGAGCGACTGTGACAGGTGTGGTCCCCACAGAGGAATATGAGATATCGCAATATCCGTACATTATAAAAGAAGGGGATTTTCTGGGAGATCTTTCCCGGGATGAGATCATCATCGGCTCTATTATATCAGGTACAAGTCCGACATTTGGTGAAATTTATGATGATCTGGGTGAGACCAGGACGGGATCACTTGTTGATGTAACGTATAGTAATGGTGTAAAAAGAACCTATAAGGTCAAAGGGATCATGGAAGGAAATTTTGAACTTGTTGACCTGAATGCTATGGTCCACTACAAAGAGATAGAAGATGTGTATGGTCTGGATAAAGGTAAGGCTACCAGTGTAGTTGTCAGGATAGATGAGCAGGGTACTGAAGATGAAATGAAGGATAAGATAAGGGAAGCCGGGGTGAACGAAAATATCTTCACATGGGCTGATAAATCAGAGACCCTTATCAGACAGGCAATGCAAAGTCTGGGTGCTATAGACACTATGTCGAAATTTGTGGGTCTGATAGTCGGTGCAGCATTGATACTTATTATAATATACATCAACATACTCAACAGGAAAAAGGAGATCGGTATCCTGAAAGCCGTGGGAATCACTCCAAGGTCGATAGTCCTGTCCTATGCATTTTTAAGTATGTTCTATGTTTCCATTGGGATCTTTGCAGGACTGATATTGTATCTCTCACTTATGCTCTACTTCCAGGCAAATCCGGTGGTATTCTACGAGACTATGGAAATTAGGCCACAGATAGATGTAATGCTGCTTATCGAGAGCATAGCTACAATGCTCACTCTGTCGGTGATTGCCGGAACGCTGCCTGCATGGAGCGTATCAAAGGAAAGTATACTTAAAGCCATATGGGGACGCTGAAAATGATCACAGTAAAGGACCTGAAAAGGTATTATGGTTCTGGGAATACTGCTGTCAAAGCTCTTAATGGTGTTTCCTTCGAGATAAAGAAAGGGGAATTCGTAGCCATTATGGGTGCGTCCGGAAGCGGAAAAACGACCCTCCTGAGGATACTGGCACTGCTGGATGATGCAACGGACGGAGAATACACCATCCGGGGACTGAAGGTTTCCAGCCTGCCTGAGGCGGAGAGAAGCTATTACCGGCTGACCCAGGTGGGTTATGTGTTCCAGGACTACGCCCTCATCAACGAGATGACCGCCGCAGAGAATGTGTACATCCTTTCCATGATGGAAGGAAAGTCAAATAAGGAATCCTATAGGACCGCCCTTGAAGCGCTGGACAAGGTCGGCCTGAAAGATAAACACGACAGGATTCCCGATGAACTGTCTGGTGGAGAGAAACAAAGAGTGGCTATCGCAAGGGCCATTGCCAAAAAACCCGACATTATGTTCGCCGATGAGCCCTGCGCAAACCTTGATACCAGAAACTCGGAACAGGTGCTGGAAGTGTTCAAGGATCTTAATGACAATTACGGCCAGACCATTGTGATGGTAACGCATGAGCCGTGGCATGTTAAGTATGTTGACAGGGTGATCACATTCCAGGATGGGGTTATGGTTAGTGATGAGTGGGTGGAGGATCAGCCATAAAGCAACATATCTACTTGCAATCTAAATTAATACGAAATTTGTGATTGCAGGATATGAACAAACTCTCACTTTTATTGATATTTTTTCCCTTTAGCAAAGATGTCATTTGTAGTGGCTTCGCTTTCGCTCACAGTATACAAAAATGTAAATTCAAAAATAAAAAAGTGAATGGAAGGGATTACTCTCTCCATTCATAAATGTAGTTCGTTCTGTAGTGTGCACCATTACTGTATGAGAAAACTATTCTGAATGAGCCACTAAATGCGTTTTCCCATGGTGCATTCGCTTTGAAAGTGCCTTCCTTGATGGTGCCTGTTGAATCCTGCCAGTCCATTTTGAAGAAAGCTCCATATGTTTCATCTTCAAGATAATAGTGGCTTGAAGTGCTTCTGTCAATCGCGATATCTGCTGCATCTATGTTAATGTTGCTTGTATCACCAAGTCCGAGATCATCTGGTGCTATCAGCACGCCTTCTTTTCTCACTTTGATCGCGATCTCTTCTTCAGCAGCGTAGAAGTCCTCTGGTTCTTCACTGATAGTCCTGACCTGTACTGTCTCGCCTTTGTCTCCGGTGTTACTGGTCCAGACATTTCCTCTTTCGTAGTCGACATCGTATGAGTAGTAGTCATGTGTGCTTACTACCTTGTCACCGTAGTCTTCAACTTTAGTAAGGTACCAGCCAGGTGTTACGCTTGATGATGTTGAGATTGTTGATGTTGAGGTTGTCGATTGTCCTACTCTGGTTCCTGTCCAGCCACCGCTCCATGCTGAATTATCTGAGCCATATCTCCAGTTACCTTCGAATGAATTACCGTCACTGCTGAGTTTAAGTTCTACGTCACCTGCATCGTTTGGTTCTGCGTATGAAGGACTTTCGGACCAGGTTCCTATGAATACATCGCCGTTTACAACACCTTCAAGTTTCCCGTTGTCGTGCGTGTATTCACCGATTATTTTATTTCCTGATTGTTCGAATGTCATGTCGCCCCAATTTGAAGTCCAATCTCCTATGAAGCTGGATGATGTACTTTCTGCTTCGAAGCCGCTTTGTGGAGTTGGCAGTGCTTCTGTTGTTCCTGAGTTTCCAAAGTCTGCCTGCTGGCTGCCTATTGATGTACCAGCTAGGAGATCTAGTGGTATAGATACAGTTGCTCCGTCTATTATCTCGAATTCTACGGACTCTTCGACTCCTGCTCCGCTTATGATTACTTTATAATCTCCAAGTGGCCAGCCGTCATCTGGTTTTTCGAGTATGAATGTTCCACGTCCAAAGTCTTCGCCTGTTTCTGATTCAAAGGTGTGGATCGAGTAATCACTGTCAAGGTAAATCCATTCTACACTTATTATATCGTTGTCAAAGTTGTCATAGATGAACCATGCGTACAATTCTTCTGAATCCTTTGAATATTTCAGAACCTTATCGACTGGTATGAAGTTTTGTGTTGATGATGTCATCATTACTTCAAGAAGTCTTGGTTCGCCTGTGGCTGTCATATCGCCATATTTGTCTGTTACTGCGTCTACTATCTGCATTTCTTCTTCGGTTGTTCCGAAGCTTCCCGGTTTGTATGAGTCACTTATGTCTGTACATCCTGAAAGTGCCACTATGCCTATCAGCAGTATTGCTATTATTAGTTTTGATTTCATTTTTTACCACCCAGCCATTTGGTTTGGCAATTTGTTGTGGCTTTTTCAGTTACTCCATTTATTTATTAATTTTTCTATTTTAATCTCATTATGAACTCTCACATATCCTGAGAAGAATATGGGAGATGGAAGAGAGTGGCTTCTGGAAGGGCAGACAATATCTGATAATCTCAGATTCTTTCCTGTATCCAAATAAAAAAGTGATAATGTAGCATCATATGTTGATGGATGAGTCTGGCAATTTTGATGTTTATCGCTTCTGGATACATTTCTTTGAGTCTGATGACATGAAACTGATACTGTAAACGGAAGGCTTTGAAGACATCAAGGGTTTTGAAGATATGTTGTCAGAGATCGATATGTGGAATGGGGAGAATATGTTGTTTTGTAGGGCGAGGAAGGTAGGTGGGGAAATGGATGCTTGAGGACATCTATTTCTTATTTCTTCGCCTTTAAAGTATGACCTTTTTCGGTGAGCCTGTATTTTTGCTTGCGGCTTGTAGGCTTATCTGGGATGGTCATTTCAATGAGCCCGGCTTCCAGAGCAGGCAATAGATATCTCTTTCTGAAGTGCTCACTATCCTTTAATTGCAAAGCATCCTGTATTTCCTGTCTTGTCATCTCGCCAATGATAGTATTGATCAGGAGAACTTCCGGGGTGACTTCCGGGGTGACTTCCGGGGTGACTTCCGGGGTGACTTCTTCAACTTCCACTTTTCTGCGAAGGACAAGTACGAAAGAACCATCACCCAATCTGAATTCCGGTTCCCTCAGACCATGTTTCCTGCATAGTTGAATCATATCCAGAGTACCGGTTCCTGCTTTTTCGATATATTTTGCCAAAAACAGAGGTTCAGCAATTAGAGGGTTGGCCGGGTGGGATGCATGTGGCTTACGCAGACTTTCCAGAGATAATGTTGGAGGCAGCCCTCCAGGATTCCATATTTCCAGACGGTCGGCAAATAACATAACCTGAACACTGGCATTGCTGGTATAATCCCGGTGGGCAATTGCATTAACAATCCCTTCAGCTACAACTGCGTGTGGGATATCGTATTCCACAGGAGCTTCAGGTCCATGATTTCTGGTACCCACGGAGCGGGTAAGCTTGGACATTACGAAATCTACGGATTGGTCCACCATGTCAAAGACGGTTCCCTTGTATATTTGATAAGAAGGAATAGGTTTCTGGACTACTGTGCCGTGAAAATGCATGCATTTGACTTCGGATGTGATTAAAAATCGCTGAGGTGATTTACCAAATAGAAGTATTGCAGCATGTGACGGAATTTCCCTGTCCATAAGGTTGAGGTGCTTCAGGGTATCTGATACAGAGGTATCTTCATGTAATGCATATTCTCTGGTATTTCGTGCGCGTGAAAGAAACCATCTGACCTTTTCATCGGAAATATCACCAAGTGTGGTATTAGAACATGCAGATGCATCGAATGGTCCGGTGCGTATAAGTCCTGTGTACTCAAGATACTGTACCAATGCTGCATAGACTGCGGTATTCAGTTCAGGTTGGCTTGAAAATCGCCGGCGTACAAGCTGTTCACCAGTCCTGGATATCAGTTTCTCCATTTTAGGATGCCTTGGAACGGAATCGCCACCTTTTATGAATACAAGTCTTGGTTTACACAACTTTGTGGCTTCTTCAAATTCTCTATGGGTTGCTGAAACACCCTTGTTGTCTTCCCATCCATATTGCTCACCAAATAGAGAAAGGTAGATATCGCAGTTTTTCACTTCATTCAGATAGACTTCATCTGTCTTCCTGTCAATCGCCGGTAGATTCTCAAACATGAAAACATCAAAGAAGCGCCGGAGCAAAGCATCACCATTGATAAATTCAAATAGAGATTTGCGCTCGTCTGCAAACTCTTTCTGGACACTGCTGATGAAGATGGTGAGCCTTTTCATTTGAATTTACTCCGTATGGCCGGGATTTGATCAAAGATTCTTTGATAACAATAGCATTCATGAATAATAAAGATATTTTGGAGCCGGAGGGTTTTGAATACATCAAATGTTTTGAAGATATGTTGTCAGAGATCGATATGTGGAATGGGGAGAATATGTTGTTTTGTAGGGCGAGGAAGGTAGGTGGGGAAATGGATGCTTGAGGACATCTATTTCTTATTTCTTTGCCTTTAAAATATGACCTTTTTCGGTGAGCCTGGATTTTCCCTTAATAATTCTGGTTTTATCCGGAATTGTCACTTCGATGATCCAGTTACTTCTGTCAAAAAGTTTATTCATCATAACATCTTGAGTTAATGTTATGAATGGTGAATACAGGAACAAAGGAAGTGATACTTCAGACATCAGTGATATTCCCGGATGGAACGCTTCACTTGAATCTGCGTTTTCAGTCTATAAGGGCCCTTATATTCCCGGGAGGATTTCAACCCAACATAAAACGGTCTGGAATATCCTTACTGAAAAGGGAGAGATACAGGCAGCAATATCAGGAGCCATGCGTAAGGTTGGCAAGCAGCCGGTCGTCGGGGACTTTGTTGTATTGCTTGACCAGAGTGACATAAATTCATACACCATCGTGGATATCCTTCCACGAACGTCCTGTCTTTCCAGAGGTTCTGCAGGAGAGTCCAGTGAAGAACAATTGATAGCTGCAAATATTGATACGATCTTCATTGTCACGGCAGTCGGACATGACCTTAACGTGCGAAGACTTGAAAGATATCTTACCATCGTTCATTCTTCAGGTGCAAGACCTGTTATTGTTATTAACAAGATAGATCTTGTCGAGAGCCTGCCAGATGATGTGTCACAAACGATACAGGAAATAAAGGATGTCACTGGCGATATTCCGGTGATAACTCTCAGTGCCCTTTCAAATGTAAATCTGGAACAACTAGACTCTTTCATGATTCCAGGTGAAACGATAGCACTCATCGGTTCTTCAGGAGTTGGCAAATCCACCCTCATCAATGCTCTTTTGGGCCACGATGTCCAGAAGACATTAAGTGTACGTGAAGATGACGATAAAGGAAGACACACCACCACTGTCAGACAGCTTTTCCTCCTCCCCAACGGCACGATATTCATCGACAACCCCGGCATCCGTGAGATCCAGCTTGGAGATTCATCCGATGGTATCGACAGGACGTTCTCCGATATTGCTGAACTTGCTCATAATTGCCGTTTCAAGGATTGCACGCATCAGAATGAGCCACACTGTGCCGTCAGGAAAGCAGTGGATGAT